>Ga0194061_1000260_pt1 | contig 32292 bp, 22 predicted proteins | sample SepL2221m_MetaG_FD_163423 | JGI IMG/M metagenome (GOLD analysis project Ga0194061, IMG submission 163423) | Anoxic zone freshwater microbial communities from boreal shield lake in IISD Experimental Lakes Area, Ontario, Canada - Sep2016-L224-21m | ecosystem: Environmental > Aquatic > Freshwater >... | reverse complement strand
TACCACCTCAACACGCTCAACCTGAGTCATGTCTAAAGTAGATAAGTTAGAGAAAGGAATCTCAGCTCCATCTAACAAGATCAAAGGGCGAGTACCACCTTGTACGGTGTTAATACCTCTTAATACAATGTTTACTTGGTCACCTGGGTTACCAGATACGGAAGAAATCTGAGCACCTGGGATTTTACCAATCAATGCTTGGTCAATTCCAGCAGCAGGAGTTACTGGTAATTTATCACCTTTGATAGACTCAACGGCAATACCCAGTTTCTTTTTTGAAGTTGCAACTCCAGAACCTGTTACAACCACCTCACTCAATGCTTTCACATCTGTAGTAAGTTGTACTTGCAAGTTGGAAGAAGAAGCAGCCATAGTTTTATTTTCAAAACCTAAAGCCGAAATAACCAAGCTAGCGCCGGTTTTTACTTTAATAGAAAAAGAACCATCAGATCCGGCACTTGTACCGTTTCTTGTTCCTTTTTCTACAATGGATGCTCCATTTACAGGAGATCCTTTGTCATCAACAACCTTACCGGTCACTGTGGAGCTTTGTGCAAAGCCGACCAAAATGGTCATTAAAAATGCACAAATGCTCATTAGCATTTTTTTTCTCATGTTGTTTTTTTTGGGTTTGTTAACCTTTTGTCAATTCTTTTGACCACTCAAGTAACGAAAAAGCTGCTCATTAACCTTAGGTTATTTTTCTTTTTAATGGTTTTTTAATGTTTTTATTGTTCATAACGTATATAATTATAATACTGTTTAAGAGTTTGTCTAACGATTGCCTTCATTTGTTCATATATAACTTATTATTATATTTTTGAATTTGTAACAACGAATAAGATTTTTGATTGCGTTTTTTATATTATATTATTTAATTTTATAATTTTTATCTATAGCCTTAATAAATAATGGTATTTGTACATTTTAATAAATTTATTTTATATTACATTATTTTAGCATTTTAAATTTAGACTTAGATTTCTTCCTTCCCTAATTTTCAGGATTCCTAGAACCACATTTTTTTTCCACAAAAACCAAAAATTTATTTTGCCATCTGCCCCATTATTGTAATTTAGTGGAAGAATTTAATGGGTTAGTAAGTAATGAGGGTCAGCAGTAATGTTGACCCTTTTACATTCCAATAAGCTGCTAAAAAATCTTTACCACTCTTCATTATAACTTTCTATTTCTTTCCTTTTTTTGAGTGTTTGTCGACTTATCTTTATAACAATGAGTAAGATTAAAAAAGCATTTTTTTGTACAAATTGCGGATATGAATCTGCAAAATGGATTGGTAAATGCCCCGCATGTGCAGAGTGGAATACTTTTGTAGAAGAAATAATCGATAAAGGAACTGACAAAGAAGAAAACTGGAATGGTTATCATTCTGAAAAAAGAGTAGCGAAAACAATTGCACTCACAGAAATAGTTGCAAAAGAAGAAAGAAGAATTAATACAAACGACTCTGAGTTAAATCGGGTTTTAGGTGGTGGTATCGTTCCTGGCAGTATTGTTCTTGTTGCTGGCGAACCAGGAATTGGAAAAAGTACTTTGTTTCTTCAAATTGGTTTAATGATGAACCAATTGAAAGTTTTATATATCTCGGGCGAAGAAAGCGACCAACAAATAAAAATGCGGGCAGATCGATTAAAAGCATCGAATGAAAACTTTTATCTGCTCACAGAAACATCAACGCAAACCATTTTTCAAGAAATAAAAAAACTGAAACCACAATTGGTCATCGTGGATTCTGTTCAAACATTGCAATCAAATTTGATTGATTCTTCTGCGGGTTCCGTTTCTCAGATCAGAGAATGCGCTGGTGAATTTCAACGATTTGCAAAAGAAACAGGTACACCCGTTTTTTTAATTGGTCATATTACTAAAGATGGAGCTATCGCTGGTCCAAAGGTTTTAGAACATTTGGTGGATACCGTTTTACAATTTGAAGGAGATCGACATTATGCTTATCGTATTTTAAGAACACAAAAAAATAGATTCGGTAGTACTTCGGAATTAGGAATTTATGAAATGACAGGAGAAGGAATGCGCATTGTTTCAAATCCTTCCGAAATCTTAATTGCACAAAGAGAAGAACAACTTAGTGGCAGTGCTATCGCTGCAACACTCGAGGGATTAAGACCCTTACTAATAGAGGTTCAAGCCCTTGTTACACAAAGCGTTTACGGCACACCTCAACGAACAGTTACTGGATTTGATTTAAGAAGATTACAACTTCTATTAGCTGTTCTTGAAAAAAGAGGCGGATTTCAGTTCGGCACAAAAGATGTGTTCGTAAATATTGCCGGAGGCATAAAAGTAGAAGACCCTTCTATCGACCTTGCAGTAATCTGTGCATTACTTTCTTCCTATGAAGATGTTCCATTACCAAATCATATTTGTTTTGCAGGTGAAGTTGGATTGAATGGAGAAATAAGGGCAGTGAATAGAATAGAACAACGTATTGCTGAAGCAGAAAAATTAGGCTTCGAAAAAATCATCGTTTCTAAATACAATAAAAAAAGTTTCGACCCTAAGAATTATCAAATACAGGTAATTGCATTATCAAAAGTTGATGAGGTTTACCAACAATTATTTTAGTTACTTGTAAAATCGCAAACAGCATTTTATATTAGTAAATGCTATTCCCATTCGAAAACTTAATACAAGATTTTTCAAGATTACTATTTCCACACTATTGTGTTGCATGCGGATCTGACTTATCCCAACGTGATACGATACTTTGTTATCGTTGCCAACTCGATTTACCAACCACTAACTTTTTTTCTATCCCAAATAATCCGGTGGAAAAATCTTTTTATGGACGATTAAATTTGCAGGCTGCAGGTGCTTCTTTTTATTTTACAAAAGATTCCCTCCTACAATATTTATTATCTGAATTGAAATACAAACAGAATATTGCAGTTGGATTTTATTTAGGAAGAATGATGGGATATCAATTAAAACTATCTGAAAGATTTGCGTCTATCGACTTACTCATACCTATGCCATTACATCCAAAAAAACAACAGATAAGAGGATATAACCAAGCAACCATCATTTGCAATGGCATACAATCGGTTTGGAAAAAACCAATTGCAGAAAATGCAATTATCAGAAAAGTATTTACGGATAGTCAAACTTTACAAGATCGAATACATCGATGGGAAAATATGCAAGGTATTTTTGCAGTAAAAAACAAAGCCCAGATCATTCAAAAACACTTACTCTTAGTAGACGATGTTACCACTACTGGAGCCAGCCTCGAAGCCCTTGGCTCGGTTCTGGAGGCAGAAAAAGGGGTAAAAATCAGCGTGGCTACCGCTGCATATACCCTATAAAGCAATATTATTTACCAGTTTCGAAAGCCATTTATCAAATTTTAAGCAACCATTTCTTCCTTTAGTCGTTACTTGTACTATCATCTCAAAAACAGAAAACATGAAATATTTCCTAAGTATTGCAATCATTGCTTGCCTGAGTGCCTTCTCCCTGAAAACTGGCAACCCTAGTATTCATAGCTTTAAAGTAAAGTCTATCGACGGCGGAACCATTGATTTTGCCAAATTCAAAGGTAAAAAGATTTTAGTGGTTAATACCGCTTCAAAGTGTGGCAATACCCCTCAATATGAGGCTTTACAAAAATTAGCCGATCAATACAAAGACAAATTGGTGGTAGTTGGATTTCCAGCTAATAATTTTGGGGGTCAAGAGCCAGGATCGGATGGCGAAATTGTTGAATTCTGCAAGAAGAACTACGGCGTAACTTTTCCTTTAGCAAGCAAGATTAGTGTAAAAGGTGATGATACAGCTCCCATTTACAAATGGTTGACCAGTAAAACTGAAAACGGAGTTTTAGATGCAACAATTTCCTGGAACTTCAATAAATTCTTACTAGACGAAAATGGCAAAATGATTGCTCACTTCTCTACTAAGGTTACGCCAGATAGCGAAGAGATCACTAAATACCTGAAATAATTTTTTAAAGCATACCCCACTGTATAAAAGAAGTTGTCTATACCAGACAGCTTCTTTTATTTTGTACCTGTCTGAAGCATTTCAGATTAGCAAAAGCAAGAGAGATTCATGTTATTCAAAGACGTAATAGGCCAGCATAACGTTAAGCAACACCTTTCTGAAATGGTTGAACAGAATAGGCTGAGTCATGCCCTGCTTTTTCTCGGGAAAGAAGGCAGTGGCGCTTTACCACTGGCTCTGGCTTTTGCGCAATACGTGGTTAGTTTACCAACGCCAGCACCCATTGTAGAAGATCTTTTTGGAGGAATGACGGCTTTAGAGCCCAAGCCTTCATTTATTAGTCCTGAAAATATTGCATCAGAACCTCCCTTTTCTCGGGCAGAACAATTGATACATCCCGACTTACATTTTACATTCCCAGTAATCCCAAAAAAATCGGGTGATAAACCTGTTAGCACAGATTATATTAATGAATGGCGCGAATTCATCAAACTGTATCCTTATGGCAATAGTTATGATTGGCTTCAGTTTATTGGTGCAGAGAACAAACAGGGCAACATCACATCAGAAGAATGCAAAGAAATCATCCATAAACTTAGCCTCAAAAGCTTTGAGAGTAATTTTAAAGTTTTGGTTTTATGGATGCCAGAATATTTGAGAAAAGAAGGAAATATCCTCCTTAAACTCATTGAAGAACCTCCTGTAAATACGCTTTTCATACTAGTAGCTGAAAACGAAGAACAGATCCTTCCCACCATTTTAAGTCGTTGCCAATTGGTAAAAATTCCTGCTTTGGAAGATCAAGAAATTGAACAGGCTTTAATTGAAAGAGCCAAGGCAAATCCTGAAACTGCCGCTCAAATTGCAGCCATCAGCAGTGGAAATTATAGAGAAGCTTTACAATTGTTACAAAATGCAGATGAAGATTGGCAGAGCTTATTGCGTGAATGGCTGAATGCTACGCTCAAGGGCGGACCTGTAGCTCAGGTTAAATTTGTAGAAGAAATGGCCAAACTGGGTAGAGAAAAGCAAAAGCAATTTTTACGCTATTTCAACCATTTATTGGGTCAAAGTATTCGCATCAAAATACTGGGGCCAGACTTTGCCCAGCTTCCTGAAAAGGAAAAGGACTTTGCTGTAAGGCTCAATAAAATTGCTTCTGTGAGTCAGCAGCAAGCCATTATTGAAGAATTAGATCGCTCCTCATACTATATTGAGCGTAATGCTAATGCCAAAATGCTTTTTCAAGCACTAACCATTAAACTCTATCATATCATTCAGAACAAAACCTTAATTTTGATGAGTTAGGGTTTTTGGGCCGGCAACCTTGAGACCTGTGAGAATTGATTTTGTGTGGACGATTGCAAAGAATTACGGTTTTCTTACCTCTAATAGGTATACGCATACTGATAAACAGGAACTACCATCAATTAAAAATGGCAGGCGTATTATGGGGTATCAGTTCTAAAGTCCTCTCAAAATTTCTTCTTGTTTTATTATTAACTCTATTATTACTAAGAATATGGGATGTGGATCATGTGGAACAGGTACACCAAATGGGTGTAAAAGTAATGGCGGTTGTAGCACGGGTGGCTGTAATCGTTTAAATGTTCACGACTGGTTATCGAACCTTCCTTTTAGTGACCCTGAAAGTAATTGCAAAATTATTGAAGTCACTTTCAAACAGGGAAGCCGCAAAGAATTTTTCCGCAATACCACTTCTCAATATTTTGATAAAGGCGATTATATTACAGTAGAAGGTGTAGGTGGTTATGATGTGGGCGAAGTAAGTTGCACCGGCGAATTGGTACGCATCCAAATGAAGAAAAAAGGAGTGGATGAGTTTAGTGCAGAAATTAAAAAGATTTTACGCCGTAGTTCTGATCGTGATGTCGAAACTTATCATATCAGCAAAAGCCGCGAAATGAATATTTTGGCGCGCAGCCGAGCCATTGCCCGCGATCTGAATTTACAAATGAAACTTTCTGAAATTGAAATTCAGGCCGATGGTAAAAAAGGAACTTTCTTTTATACTGCAGATGACCGGGTTGACTTCCGTGAAATGATTAAATTATTTGCCGGGGATTTCAAATTGAAAGTAGAGATGCGTCAAATTGGAATCAGACAAGAAGCTGCAAAAGTGGGTGGTATTGGAAGTTGTGGTCGCGAACTTTGTTGCAGTACCTGGTTGAATGATTTTAAAAGTGTGAACACCACTGCTGCACGATATCAAAATTTATCCATCAACCAAACCAAATTAAGTGGCCAATGTGGCCGCCTGAAATGCTGTTTAAATTTTGAATTGGATACTTATTTAGATGCCCTGCAACAATTCCCCGACTATGCAGATAATCTGGATACCATCATGGGTACCGCTCAACTTATTAAGAAAGATATTTTCAAAAATTTGATGTGGTATATTCTACCTAACAATAACAAACATTATCCACTAACCATTCAACGCGTTAAAGAAATCAAACGCTTGAACCAGGCTGGTACAAGAGTAGATGAATTACAAGCTGTAGAAGTTATTAGCGGTAAAGCAAAAGAAATAGAACCTTCATTTGTGGATGTAGTTGGACAAATCAGTTTAAAGAGTTTGGAAAGAAACGATAAACGTCGTAGAGATCAGGAAAGAGGTAACGATAGAAGAAACGATGCACCACGCGGACCACAACAAGGGCCAGGAAATCAAAATCGTGGACCACAACAACAACAAAGAGGGCCCGGAAATCAAAACCGTGGACCACAACAGAATCGTGGACCACAACAACAAAATCGTGGACCACAACAAGGAGGACCAGGAAATCAAAACCGTGGGCCACAACAGAATCGTGGGCCACAACAACAAAGACCGCAAGGCCCTCGTCCGCCTCAAGGAAATCAAAATCCTCCGGCACCACAAAATCCTCCAGCACCAACACCAGAAAACGAATAGCATTAAAAAGCCTCTGATCCCGAGTACTGGTCAGAGGCTTTTTAATTAGATGTTGGCCGCCCTAGCCTAAAGGCCAGGGTTAACATTTTTTACTTTCGAGTTTTGACTTTTGAATTAAAGTTTGTCCATCTCCTTCGAAGTAAATTCCATTAGTGTTTTAATATGGTTTGGAGATAAATCAAATTTCAATCCTGCGGCTTTATATAATTCAGGTAAAGTTTTTGTTCCGCCTAAACTTAAGGCACTGATATAATTTTCTAAAGCTTGTGCAGGGTTCTGCTGATACTGCATCCATAAACCAATTGCACCTAATTGTGCAATGCCATATTCGATATAATAAAAAGGCACTTCAAACAAGTGCAACTGGCGCTGCCAACCAATTTCGCGATAAGCATCTAAACCAGTATAATCAATACTATTGGTCGAAAATTCTTTTAGTATTTCCATCCAGGTTGTTGTCCGCTCTTCATTACTATGATTTGGATTTTCGTATATCCAATGTTGAAATTTATCAATAATAGCAATCCATGGGAAAATGGTGATGGTTCTTTCTAGCTGATGTTCTTTAGCGCGCATAAGGTCTTCTTCATTTTCAAAAAATGAATCCCAATGATTCATACTAAATAATTCCATAGCCATACTTGCCACTTCAGCAATTTCCATTGGGTATTCTTTGAATGCACTTAGTTCTAATTCATGTGCAAGAAATGAATGTATTGCATGACCACCTTCATGAACCATTGTAGTAACATCACTCATTTGTCCTGCTGCATTCATAAAAATAAAAGGCGCGCCACTTTCTGTGAGTGGACAATTATAACCACCAGGTGCTTTTCCCTTTCTGCTTTCTAAATCAAAGTGTTTTAAATCTTTCATTTTTCTTAAGCAGTCAGCAAAAAATGGATTCATCTCTGAAAAACATTTTACAGATTTTTCATACAGATCATTGCCATCCGTAAATGGTTTTAAGGGTGTGATTCCAGCAGGTTCTGCTTCAGTATCCCAAGGATATAAAGTTTCTAATTGTAACTTCGCTTTCTTCTTTGCATAAATTTTTTCAACCAATGGCAGGATGTGCAATTTAACTGCTTCGTGAAACTGAAAGCAATCTTCTTTAGTATAATCGAATCTGCCTAATTCCACAAATTTGTAATCACGATAATTCGCAAACCCCGCATTTTTAGCTACTTCATTTCTTTTCTTTATCAATGCCGAATATAGATCGTGCATTTCCTGTTTGTCTTGTAATCGACGCTCTTGTATTTTACGATAAACCTGTTCTCTTAATAATCTGTCATCGCTTTCTAAAAATTTGGCTGCCTGTTGTAGGGTATATTCCTGTCCGTTTACTTCCACCATCATCTTACCCGCAATTGCTCCGTATTGTTGTTGCATCACACTTAGTTCTGCCTGCAAAGGGATATTTGCCTCTCTGAATAATTCAATGCTTTTTTTAACTGACCTGAGATAAGTAAAATATTTTTCCTTTTCCAACTCTTGTGTAAAGGGATCATTGATTAATTTCTTATTCAACAAATCGGCATAGGGTTGCAATTTGGGTTGAATTTCCATACAGAAATATGTAAATGCCTCTTCTAATGATGCGTCAGTTGTGTCGCAAGTCATTTTAATCTGACGCCAGCAAGCATCTTCACTCACCACTGCTTCTACTTCGCTCATATCTTTCATCCACTGTTCCAGATCTGTGCTGGATTGTATAGGGCGATCCACTAAATCTTTAAAAAAAGGTTCTAAGTTTTCCCAATTGGTAACTGTAAAATCTGCCGGTACAAAATGCCGGGCTAATTTTTTAATATCTGCACTTAAGGTCATGTTTCTAATTTTGAATGGCAAATTTAATGGAATCTCCGTGCAGATGCCAGGAGAATGCTATTTTTACAAACTTTATTAAATTTCCAGGGGTGACTGATATTATACATTTATTACCAGACAATATAGCCAACCAGATTGCGGCGGGTGAGGTAATTCAAAGACCAGCTAGTGCTGTTAAAGAATTATTGGAAAATGCCGTTGATGCTGGAGCAGCCAATATCAAATTATTGGTTACTGATGCAGGTAAAGCCTTGATTCAGGTAATAGATGACGGTAAGGGGATGAGTGAAACAGATGCAAGAATGGCTTTTGAACGTCATGCTACCAGTAAAATCAATCATATTGAAGATCTGTTTCGAATAAAAACAATGGGGTTTCGTGGCGAGGCATTAGCATCTATTGCAGCTGTTGCACAAGTTGAATTAAAAACCAAAAGAACTGATGATCCCTTAGGTAGTTTTATAGAAATAGAAAATAGTCAGGTAATTAAACAGGAAGCCTGTGCTTTTCAAACCGGTACCAGCATCAGTATGAAGAACCTTTTCTTCAATGTTCCGGCCAGAAGAAATTTTCTTAAAAGTAATGCTGCAGAAATGCGGCATATCGTGGAAGAATTTATTCGAGTGGCTATGGCTTTCCCAAACGTATTTTTTTCTTTAACTAGTAACGGACAAGAAGTTTTTCATTTAGACGCTGGATCTTTAAAACAACGTATCGTTCAAATTCTTGGTTCGCAATACAATGCCAAACTAGTTAGTGTTAATGAGGAAACAGATTATCTAAATATCTATGGTTTTGTAGGCAAGCCCGAAACAGCTCGCAAAACCAGAGGCGATCAGTACTTTTTTGTGAACAATCGTTTTATAAAAAGCGCTTATCTAAATCACGCTGTGAATAGTGCATTTGATGAGATGATTGCCAAAGATAGTTTTCCGAGTTATGTGCTTTACATCGATTTGGACCCTTCCGTGGTAGACATTAATGTGCATCCTACCAAGCAGGAAATAAAGTTCGAGGACGAGAAAATTATTTATGCATTTGTGCAAGCAGCAGTAAAACACGCATTGGCACAATTCAGCATTGCACCATCCCTCGACTTTACTTTAAACGCAGATATCCAAAGTTTGGATGCAGTTAGCAAACCTTTTACTTCTGATAAAAGAGATGCGGCTTCAGGATCAAACCTTTTCAAAACTTTCACACAAAGTAATCAAGCACATTTTATAGAAGCAACAGATAAAAGTGAATTGAAAAGCTGGAAAAGTTTTTATGAAAGTTCGGGTATGTCTGGTGCTGAACAAACTACTCCTGCTGAAAGTCAGCAACTGTTACATAAAGAACAAAGCAAACAATTACGAATACTTCCAGATACTAATTTATTACAGTTACACAACACGTATATTATTGCATCAACGAATAGTGGGTTTTTATTAGTTCATCAACAATTAGCACACGAACGTGTGTTGTATGAAAAGTATAGTTTAGCCGCACATGGGCAACAGATGCCTACCCAACAAAGTTTATTTCCTGTTGAATTAGAAATGACAGGTGCAGATGCTGCCTTATTAAAAGATCTTTTAGCAGACTTACTTACCATTGGTTATCAGGTTGAATCGAAAGATGATCAAACATTTGTGATACAAGGCATACCCGCAGATATTCTTCCGGGGAATGAAAAACATGCTATAGAATTATTGATTGAGCAATTCAAACATTTTAGTAGTGATATTAAATTTAGTAAACGAGAAAAATTAATTCGGTGCATGTCTCGTCAACAAGCTATTAAAGCTGGTCAGCAGCTAACACAAAAAGAAATGAATGCATTGGTAGAAGATTTATTTACCTGTGGCAGTCCGAATATTACCCCAACAGGAAGTCCAACCTATCTCGAATTTAAAGAGGATTATTTAGATAGAATGTTTGGCAGATAATTATTGATTATCCATTACATTGTTTAAAAATTTTTCTACTGCTCTGCGAATATTAGTGCCACTACCCGTATAGTTGCTGACAAGCACCGAGAAGGTTAAAGTATTTCCGGCCTTTGTAATTAGATACCCGCTAAGTGCTACGTTATTACTGAGTGATCCTGTTTTGGCATATATTTTTCCGGAACTATTTTTATAATAATTTCCCAAAGTTCCAGAACCACCGGATGCTAAAATATTCGTGATACGATCCCACGCAAAATCTTCTTTCATTTTATTTAAGATGGCAATAAAGTCTTCAGGTGTAAATAAATTATACCTGCTCAATCCACTGCCATCCACCCATTTTGGTTTTTGAGGAAGAAAACTAAAAGTTGTTTTTAAAAGTGAATCAATGATTTTTGAAGTTGACATTTCCGCCAACAATTCATTGCTTACCATCAACAAACTTTGTTCTGCAAAAAAGTTATCACTGCGATGCATCATGATCTTGAGCATGCTATCAGTGGGTTGTGTATATATTTTTACCACATCAGGATATCGATCAATTTTAAAATGTACAGGAGTTACTCTGTTGTGTAATGTATCTTCCAATAGGCTGACTAATAATTCCTGATCGCCAGTATAAAATGGAATATCCTCCCCGCCAAAAACAGTTGAGGAAGGAACTGCTGTAAATCTATTAGCACCAATATCGCGTTTGATTTCGAATTGGCCGTTATTGATACTGGCTCCATTATCTAACAATTTTTGAAAATACATTGGAGAAGTTGTTGGGCGGTTAAATTTATTGAAGTGCACAACATTTCCATAGATTGGCATTCGGCTTCTTTGTGCCATATAATCACTTTCATAATCATCCCATGACCAACCCATACCCCATCCCTTCGATTTCCAATTATCGTCGGTCAGTAAAATCGTTTTCTGTTTTTTAAGAAAATCATAAGTAGGTTGATTTTTAAAATCAGGATGTAAAAAAGTAGGATCGCCATTTGCTTCCACTTCAACAGTGCTATCTGGCTTTACAACATATCTAATTCCTAATAAACTATCACCCAAAAATTTCATAGCAGTATAACAAGTAACAATTTTGATATTACTGGCTGGAATAAAATATTTGTCGCCTTGGTAATTATAGAGATACGTTTTATTGGATGGGTTGTATACAGCAATGCCTATATGTGCGCCATTGAGATCAGGTGATGCCAATAATGTATCTTGGTTAGCTGAGTGATTGAAAGAAGCTGTGCTTTGAATTTTTTGTTGTGTGTGGCAGGATAACATTACCATACAAACCGAAATGCAGAGAAAAGAAAATCTTAGACTCATAAATTAAAATTAGCTGTTCGAAGCTAATAAATGATTCTCAATTATCCTCGTTCCATAGCTCTATACCAACGTTCAGGAATTTCGTTGTTCGAGGCAATGATATAATCGAACTGACTACAAGCAATAAATTTACCTTCCTGTAATTGCATCCACCAACGGCCAGTTCTTTTGCTTTGAAGGAAAACAGTTTCAACTTCAGCAAAGGCCATGGTAAATTCATTGAATTCAGATCGGTTGTCTAATTCCGCCTCTTGTTTGCCTTTGTGGATTCCATCCATATAATACCAAAGCATATGAGAAATTTGTTTGGCTGTAAGTGCATGTTCATCCTGTTCTGCTATATATCCATAGATACCTACTGTATCGCAATTATTACTCATACCCGCATACTGCATTAAAGTACAGGCTTCTTCTCCGTTGAATCCGTTAGGAGTTAATCTATTTGCGGGCGCATGAGCATGTTGTATAGCTGCAATGTCAAAACTAAAGAGTTCACTATTGCGTATGGCAGGTTCCATTTCTTCAATGCGTTCTTTTACTTTTCCCACACGATAGCATTCAAAACCAAGTTTATCAATGGTTTCAAGCATTTCAGGGTGCATAAAATAACTCTGGAAACCAATATGACTATAATGTTTCAAATAATTAGGGATGCCAGTAAGCATTTCAACAAGAAAATTATCTGCTGGTAAAACGCTGTCCATGTCTAAATCAATTCGTGCATCTACACAGGCCACATCGATGATTCTGCTCTTGTAACCATATGCATTATATTGGGCAGTTGTAATATCGTGAGTGCCTCCCAGAATGACGACTCTTTTCTTTAAATCCATCAATTCAGTGATTACTGATCGTAAAGCCGCATAAGTATCTTCCAAACTGGCACCACATTTTATATTGCCGATATCTGCCACAGAAACCTGCGTATGCCAATGGAACAATTTATAATATTCAGCACGTATGGCATCGGGAGAAGTAGTATTCGTTAATTGTATACCGGCGCCGCGCATTTCACCACAGCCAACAATAACAAAATCAGCATTTGTAATGTCCGGAAACTCATCTTCATACACGGCAATATGCTTGCCTAATTGGCTATCCTTAAAGCCCTCGTCGTTCGAAATTTGAGCTATATTAATCGGTTCAAGAAAATCTATGATAGATTGAAGTTGGATAGACATGTTCACTATTTGAAACTCTTCAAACGTTTAATAGGAGTGAATATTGTATTTGAAGCCGTTTAAACAGTGTATTTATAACCAACTCCCCTTACTGAATGAAAATGTTTGGGATTGCGGCTATCAGGTTCAAAATATTTACGAAAACTGAGGATGAAATTATCAATTGTTCTTGTTGTAGGATACACATTATAGCCCCAGACAACCTGCAGGATTTTTTCTCGGGTTACTACCTCGCCTTTATTTTCAATTAAAAGTTTCAGCAACATCACTTCTTTTTTACTAAGTGGAATAAGTTGTCCGTTCCAATTGGTTGCTTCCTGGCCCTTAAAATCGATTTTATTATTTCCAAACTCGTAGGAGTCAATAATCGTTTCTTTAACTGTTAATTTTTTATTCTTCTGAATCAATTTAGAAACTCGAAGCAACAGTTCTTCCAAATTAAAGGGCTTCGTTAAATAATCATCAGCTCCCTTTTTTAAACCCAATACACGATCAGCGCTTGAGTTTTTTGCACTCAGTATCAGGATTGGAACTTCATTGGCACTAACCCTAACAGTTTCGGTAATACTTATTCCATCAATACCAGGTAACATGATATCCATAATGATCAGGTCGAAATATTCATTCGCGATTGCTTTCAGTGCTGCAGTGCCATCATAAGCAGAAGTAATAGAATATCCTTCCATCTCAAGATTCAACTTCAGTGCCTCGTGAAGATTTTCTTCATCTTCCACTAACAAAATATTTGCTACTGATTCTTTCAAGTGATTTAATTTTATATTTTAATTCTTCATGAAATTTTAAATATCACTGTAAAAATACTACCCTGCGGTTGATTGTTGCTTACAAATATTTTTCCGGCATGACCTTGCACAATTTTTTTACAGAGGTATAAGCCTAAGCCAGTGCCCTTTGTCTTTCTTGTGTTTTCTTCACCCACACGATAGAATTTTTCAAAAATTTTCTTTTTTTCATCTTCTGCTAACCCTTCACCAAGGTCTGCGACAGAAAGTTCTATTTGATTTTCCTTTTGCTGTAACGATACTGTTATGGGTGTTTCTTTTCCTGCATATTTATTTGCATTGTCGATTAAATTATTCACCAGCATCTGCAGCAATAAAGGCTCTCCAATTAAATAAATGGATTCACTAATTTTTTCTTGAATCTCCCTGGCAGGGAATCTTTTTTTAAAATTATCTACACAACCTTCTAATAAGTCAGAAAAATTTACTTCCTGCTTTGTTGTGGTATATGCACCTGCATCTAATTGAGCAGCAAAAAGAATATTATTACAAAGTGTATTCAGTCTATTTGCTTCCTGCAGTGTATTGCTAATTAACATTTGCCGTTTATCTTCATCAAGCTGTCGCTTTTGTAAAGTTTCCAAATTTAATTGAGCCACCGCAATCGGCGTTTTTAATTCATGTGTCACAGCCATCATAAAATTTTGCTGTTGCTGAGATAATTTTATCTGCCGGCGGGTAGCTCTGAATACAAAAACGGCTCCAACTAAAATCAGTACTAAAAAAGTAGTGCCTTCACTAATAAATTGAATTGTTTTTCTATGAGCTGCATTTCCAATAGCATTTGCATCACGATAATAATTTGGATCCTCGTGTTTTAATTCACTCAACATGATATTGGAAATCATTTTATTCTGTTTATCTAAAGCGATAAACCACCAAAATAATGCAGCCACCATGTAAGACAGTAATATCCAATATACTGCAGTTACAATGGTTAATTTACTTTTCTGCAAAGGGCTCATGAATGTATTTTTTCTACGCGGATGCCGGCATTAAGTATGGCAGGCAAAGGATCCTCGCGCATGATCTGTTGTAAACTAAATTGATATACCCCTTTTTTTAAAAGTATGGGGCTATTGGTAATTCTGATTCGGTGATCAAATACATCGTCCATGCCACTCCCCAGCCAACCTGTTGAATTGTTAGCGAGTTGTAAATTTACTTTTTGGGTGATTGCTTTTTCGTTAGGGGCTGTTGTAATTACGTTGATCCAGAGATTGTTGTAATGATAGGCATCTTCATGCCTGATAACCACATAAATAATATAACGAGAAACAGTGTCCTTAATCTCAAACTGAAAACCAGGTTGGTTTTTGCTGGCCCATTGGTGTTCAGGAAAGAAAACAGTTCGCTCAAAGCTGTCGAGTTTATTACAAGACCAAAGTGTAAGCATTAAACAAACTGCAAAAATAAATTTTTTCACCGCACTAATTTTTTACAAATATAAAAGGGATGATCTTCCTTTTGAGTTATAAAACATTTAAAACTTGTTCTTTTGCTTTCTCCAGTTCATCCTTCATCAGGATTACACACTTTTGCATAACTGCATCGTAAGCTTTAGAGCCGGTAGTATTAATTTCTCTACCAAATTCCTGTAAAATAAAAGAGAGTTTCTTTCCTTTACTCATATCCTTCTCCTCTAAAATATCTCTGAAATATTTACAGTGGTTGTTCAAACGAACCTGTTCTTCACTGATATCAATCTTCTCAATATAGTAGATCAATTCCTGTTCCAATCTATTAGGATCATAGTTATCCTTACCCACATTTTCTTCTAATACTTTTAAGAGACCTTCGCGGATCCGCTGGCGGCGGAGTGGCTCCAATTCAACAATTTGTTTTTGTTGAATCTCGATATTTGTCAATCGTAAAAGCAAGTCTTTTTCGAGCGACTTTCCCTCGTCCGCTCTATGTACATTTAAAAAAGAAATAGCTTCTTTCAAAACCAATTCAAATCCCTTCCATTCTTCATCGCTCAACATTTCTGTAGAAGGGGTAATTACATCTGGCAATTTTAAAATAGTGCTTAAAATATCGCCAGTTTGTAAATTCAACTCAGCCGCAAGTTCTGCCACTGGTAGATAATAAGCTTTGGCAAGATCTGTATTAATGGTAACAGGTTTACTAGCTCCATTTTGTTTCAATGTAATATTACATTCAACGCTACCTCTTTGTAATCCCTCGCTGAGAACATTACGAACATCAAATTCAAAGGGTTTTAAAAGAGATGGGATATTCAAACGTAAATCAAATTGTTTCCCGTTTAGAGATTTGATTTCCACCAAAAAGGTTTTTCCGTTAATAGTCTGTTCGGCCCTTCCGTAGCCAGTCATCGAGTAAAGCATAGATACTTGTTATTGATGCAATGTAAGCAATGTTTTAAAAAGGCTTGGCATGCAATTATTAGTAGAGATATGATAAATAAAAACGCCCCCGATAAATCAGGGGCGTCTTCATACAAAATGAACCACTATTAATTGATGGTAACAGTCTGCTTACCTTCATCAAGAGTAATTGTGTAAGTACCCGCAGCAGTAGGGGTTTTGAAGTTGCTGCCACCTTCCCACTTAATGGCACGTGCGGTACCAGTTGCCTGAGAGCCACCACTATTATCTTCATAGTCAAATGCACCCCAAGCATTACCTGCTAAGAATTTAATATCCTTATTAGCTTTTAATGTGATGCTGATTGTCCAAACGCCATTTCCACTATAAGTCATTTGTGGAGAAGAAGCAGGATCCCAATCATTAACACCAACTTGATCAATACCATCACCCACCACTCTCATTTCAGTTCCTGGGCTGATAAAGTATTTGATATTGTTTACATCGCGGCCATCCCAGATTGCTCTGTATCTGCCTGCAGTTGCCACATCATTAAAGTTTGCACCATTTACTTCTAGCGTGCTGCCATCACCTAATGGAGTACCATAGCTTCTAGTTTCATCAGCAGCATTGCTTCCATTGTTCCATGCATTATTATCGATCAATTTCCATCCACCAGCAGCGAGGTTAGTAAGACCAACAAATAAGTTGGTACCTGCATTACCCATTGCATAGTTAGGGAATACATTTGGAGGAGTCCAGCCAGCGCCGGTTCCGCCACCTACAAAGCCCATTCTACCTTCTTTGATATCATATTTCAAATTGGCAATATCGATCGTAATTCTATAAAAACCAGATGTTGAAACACTTAAGTTGCCACCATTTACTGATAACACACCATTTGCACCACCATAGTTTACATCCCAAGCACGACCCTGGGTGAATTTGAATTCTTTACCTGCAGGCATGTAGATATAGATATAGTACATATTATTTAACAAGCCTGTACGTAAGTCACGAATCAATTCAGGAGCAGTTGGAGGATCCCAGTCATTACCATTATTAGTTGCAGCCTGATAGCCACCTGGCATGTAGAAACGCAACAATGGAATATAACTTTGAATCGTAACTGTAGCGGCATTAGAATATACAATAGAACCTGTTGAAGTAACCGCCTTTATTCTATATTCAACTTTACCAATAGTACTAGCCACAATACCTGAATTCAATGCTGAGGTATTCATTTCAGCTTGAGTCATTGCTTTTGTTACTATTCCAGTACCAATTGCTATTGATTGAGGAGCCACAAATTTCTTACCAGCAGAATCGTACTCTAATGTATAAGTAACAGTTCCAGAGAATCCTTTAAATGCAGGGCTCCAAGAGAAAGTATTAGACAGTTGAGTAGAAGTTGCTAATGCACAAACAACAGAAGCTTTTTCAGTTACAAAATTGGAAGAATCTTTGAATGGAGTAACCAAAACAGTTACAACAGCAGATTTATATTGTTCGTTATTATTTCCATAAGAAGAAGTAACACGAGCATCTAATTTTCCTGCAGCCCCCAATGGGAAACCGAATCCAATCATCAAGTTGTTTACTTCTCTACCTGTAAAGCTCTTAAGTAATTTGCCAGTAACGGTATAAGAAATTGCTTTTGACATATTTCTTCCGGTAGAGTCGAGCTCAAGAATATATTTTACGGTATTTGAATCCGTTGCGTAAGAAGGGTTTGACCAGTTAAAAGTCAACACACTTTTACTTGTATCTGCAATAGTTGGTGTAATTGCTGCTGCAGATAATTGCATTGAAACAGCAGATCCGTTTGAATAAAGAGGCAAACCGCCTATCTTATTACAAGCTGATAATACTGTCGCAACCATCACAGTAAATAAGCTAAGTTTTAATAAAAGTTTCATAAGTTTTTTTTTAGTTGAACGAATCAATATTTAATTAGTATTAATTCTTTCTTTTAAAAAATTATTGTTTTACTAGCGTATAAGTACCTGCTTGAAAGTCAACAGATATTTTATAAGTACCTGCTGTTGCTGGAGATGGGAATCCAGGTTCGGAATCCTTTTTCTCAAAACTTCCAAACATAGCTGCTGTACCATCTAAAGCATGGTATTGGGTACCCCATACTCCCATTTCTTGTACCAATTTATATGCACCACCGGTCAATAATGGAAGGGTGATTTCATATAAAGTGTTAGAAACTTTTGTAAACTTCTGAGATACATCATATGGTGCTAATAAAGGATTATTCCATCCTCCGGCTGTTGCATTTCCTACAATCCATAACGTAGCAGCAGTAGGAACGTTTACTTTTGGAGGAGGATTATAAGTAGTAACATTAAAACTCATTTTATTTGAGTACAGCTTAGTTGCTTCCACACCATTAATAGTTGAAGCAAGTCGTACATCAATACTTGATTGTGTACCTACTGTTAATTTCAGTGCACTTAACACAATATTGAATTGGTATTGTGTATAAGAAATACTTAAATCTTTTGAAATTGAAACGGCAACTTTATTAGCCCCGGCAAAGTTGTTTCCAGTTTTATCAATTTCTAAAGTATATGACACGTCTTGTGAACTAAGACCATTCGCAAACTGGTAATTCGGATTTAACCAAGTGAATTTAACAGCTGCTTGTGTTTCTGTTGCAAATGACAATGGGATGGTACCACTTACTGAGGCAGTAAGCGATGGCGCAGTTCCACCTGAGTAGAATTGTTGTGCTTCATCCTTCTTACAAGAGCCTAGCATCATTGCTATAGCACTTATAAAAAACAATTTTGAGATGATTAATTTCATGACAATAATTTTATTATGTTAATTTATTTAGAGGATAATAGCAAACTATCATCCAACTAATATTTTAATAACCAGGATTTTGAACCAGTTTCACGTTAGATGAAATATCAGCTGATGGTATCGGATATATTTTACGATAAGCATCTACTGATGTACCACTTTTAACGCCACCTTTCCAAGGCCATAGGTAAGTTGATTCTACAAACTTATTATAACGAATCAGGTCAGTTCTTCTAAAACCTTCCCAATAAAGCTCTCTAGCCCTTTCGTCTAAAATAAAGTCTGTTGTTAACTGACCACTTGCAATGTTTCCTGCGGTATTGCCATAAGCACGCGTACGTAAATTGTTGATATACGTTAATGCTAATGTTGCATCTGCACCATTACGTAAAGTTGCTTCTGCATAGGTTAAATATTGTTCAGCCAAACGGAACAAAGGAAAATCGATATCAGTCCAAGTTAAACTCGAACCATTTGCTCCTGTTTTTGTAACATTTCTGTATTTTGTAACTGCATAACCATCCGTAAATTTAGTAAGGTCTGCAATATCTAATGCCTGACCACCAGCATAAAATTGTGAACGTTTATCTGCAGTTCCAGTAATATCAGGGAATAAAGCAGGAAGATTTTTTGTTGTACGTAAACCACCCCAACCACCATCTACTCCAAAATTCGAAGCAGTCATTGATCCACCAATTGGTGCATGAGTTAAGAAAGTAGTACCACCCCAGTTCTGAGTTTTCAAACCATCATAGTTGATCGTTAAGATAAACTCATTGGTATTGCCATTATTATCTGCCAACATCAATTGTGTATAGTTAGGAATTAAACTATATCCAGCATCGATTACTTTCTTTGAGTAAATAGCTGCATCAGCCCATCTTGCAGTACCTGTATACACTTGTGCATTCAAATAAATACGAGATAATAAAGACCAAGCTGCTGCTTTGTCTGCACGACCATATTCATTTGACTTTGCAGCCACTAAACTTCCTTCAATAGCTTTTAATTCAGTCTCAATATAGCTGAACAACTGAGCTCTTGTAGCTAGTGCTGGTAATACAGAACCAAGTGCATCTTTTTCAGTTGCCATTGGACCTGTTCCAAATAAGTCCATAATTACTGAGTACTGAAAAGCACGAAGAAATCTTGCTTCAGTTGCGTATACTTTAATGGCATCAGCATCAGCACCAGAAATTCCTCTTGATGCTAAATTTGCATCAGAAGATTGATTGATGAAGTCGTTGCACAAAGTAATTTGATAATAGGCACGATAATATAAACCAGTTAACATTGGATTACTAGAAGACCAGTTCATGTTGTGAAAATCCTGAATACCAGGATCTCCCCAAGACACTACAGCCTCATCGGTACTTAATTCCTGAGCTTTCCAATAAAGACGTAAGAAATCAGATGTTCCTTCATCAATTCCCTGGATATCTCCGTTTCCTGCAGGGCCTTGATTTCCTGTTAAGGCAAAACTTCCGTAAACTTTAGCGAAAGCTTGTTTATAACCTGCAGGTGTGCTATACACTTGCGTAGCAGTTACGTCATTAGTAGGAAGAAGATCTAACTTCTTGGTACAAGACGCAAAGCTACCAGCGAGAAAGCCTGCGGTTATAACGATTTTAAAAATATTCTTTTTCATAATTATTTTTTTGTGTTATTACTTGTATTTAGATCAGAAATCAAGATTTAAACCAATTACAATAGTTCTAGGTCTTGGATAGAAATTATTGTCAATTCCTCCATTCATTTCTGGATCTAGTCCTTTGTATTTAGTAATTACAAAAGCATTCTGAACGTTTGCACTTAAACGAAGATTAGCTTTATTATGCATCACTTTTCCTACGTTATAGCCAATATTGATATTGTCCATCCTTAAGAACGAAGCATTTTGAACATAATAATCAGACAAGTAATAGTTTGTTCCGTTTCCACTGAAGTTGGTATACAATACATCTGAAGAACCATTGTTCACATAACCAATTGGATTAATTAGGTTACGTATAGTACCAGAACTAGATGCGGTATTATTGTATAAGTAGTTACCTATGTTTGCTCTCATTACTAAGCCTGCATTAAATTTCTTATACGTTAGGCTTGTGCTGAATCCAAAGAACATTGTTGGGTCAGCTCCTTTGTATTGATATAAATCTTTTTCATTGATAACACCATCGCGGTTTTTATCATCAAATAAATTATCAATTGGCTTACCAGTTGTTGGATCATAAACTTGTCTGTATACAAAATAAGAACCACGGTTATAACCAACTGAGTTAATCAATACAGTGTTACCAGTACCACCAGATATTCCACCATATCTTGCTCCTGCATAAGAAGGATCATCAGAGATGGTTAATTTGGTGATTGTGTTTTTGTTATAGGTTGCGTTGAATGCGATATCCCAAGTAAGATCTTTTGATTTAATCGCTTGATAGTTGATACTAAATTCAACACCTTTATTTTCCATACTACCTACGTTAGCTACAATTTTGTTTGAAAAATTTGTACCAGCTGGCTGGTTGATTTCATTTAACAAATCAGTTGTATTTTTCACATAGTATTCGATACTACCTGTGATTCGGTTATTTAAGAAACCATAATCCAAGGCGATATTAGTTGTTGCAGTTTGTTCCCACTTTCTATTATAGTAGTAACCACCTGGTCTGTACATTTGATAATAAGTATTACCTAATTGATAAGAACCAGTTCCACCACTTAAGTTATAATAAGAAATGTAATCATAGTTACCGATACCATCCTGCTGACCAGTAACACCATAACCTACTCTAAATTTCAAATCAGAGATTGCATCCACATCTTTTAAGAAAGATTCGTTTTTAGCTCTCCATGCAAAGGCTGCAGATGGGAAAACACCATAACGATTATCAGCATTGAACTTAGAAGAACCATCTCTACGAACAGAGGCAGTCATAATATAAGTATTGCTGATTGTAAAGTTTACACGACCCATATAAGATAACAATGAATTCTCCGGTTGATCGTAAGGATAGTTAGGAGAACTAACCACTGTTTTGTCATAAGTAAGATCAGAATAGTTATAGTTCTTGGTTTTATAATCCTGGAACTCATAACCTGCGATTGCTTCAATACGGCTATCGATTGCTTTCAATTCTTTTGAATAATTCAAATAGAAGTTAAAATATTGATTGTTTTTAACTTGCTTATATTGATTGTTCACTCCACCATGAAATACACTACCAGCATCTTTAAATCTTCTGTAAGATCCTGCAGCACTATCATTCACAACAATAGTTCCAGTTCCCTGAGAATAATCATAACCTATGTTTGCGATAGCACGTAAATCAGGAAAGAAATGAAGTTTATAATCAATTACAGCATTTCCGATACTTCTTTGAACATTGCTTCTGTCATCCCTCTGCATCAATGTGCCCAATGGATTTCTTGGTGCCAATGTTTCTAAACCTGTACTAGCATAGTTATTTGCATTTAACCATTCCCAGTATCCACCATATCTCGCGCTGTTAGAAAATACAGGTTGTGTTGGATCGAAATAAACAGCAGCACCAATTGCACCTTCGTTGGCAAAACGGCTTTTACTAAATGATCCTTTTACGTTGATATCAATTTTCAAATGGTTATCCAAAAGTGTTGGATTTAAAGTAAGACCTACTGAAGTACGCTCCAGGTTACCTGTTTTTAAAATACCATTTTGATTTAAGTACCCAAGTGAAATTCGATAAGGCAAGTTTTTAAAACCACCTGAGATACTTAAGTTATTATCTGTACCAATTGCATTTTGATAAATTTGATCCTGCCAATCTGTTTTTGCAGTTCCTAATTTTGCAATAATATTTGAAGGCGCATTTGCTTTAACCAAAGTAGTTACTTGATCTGCATTTAAGATATCTGCTTTCTTTGAAATCATAGCAGATGATAATTGTGAACTAAAGCTAAATGTTGGAGCACCTTTTTTACCCTTTTTAGTGGTAATTAAAATAACACCGTTTGATGCTCTTGAACCATAAATGGCCGTTGCAGAGGCATCTTTTAAAACAGTAAAAGTTTCAATATCATTTGGGTTGATCATGCTCAATGGATTTGCAACACCGGAAATTCCGTCGTTACTCAAAGGCATTCCATCAACAACGATCAAAGGATCGTTACTTGCATTCAATGATGCGCCACCACGAATACGGATCGTACTTCCAGATCCTGGAGCACCCCCATTTGAAGTGATTGCCACACCAGCAATTTTACCAGAGATCAATTGTTCAGGTGTTGTAATGGCACCTTTCACAAAATCTTTGGAGCTAATTGTGGATACTGCACCTGTTAAATCTTTTTTCTTTGCAGAACCATAACCAATAACAACTACTTCATTTAATGAAGCGTTTATTTGGTCTAACTTAATTTGAAGATTACTACCGTCGCCGATAGCAATTTCTTTTGTAGCATAGCTAACAGAACTTATAACCAATGTATTTGCTGATGCAGGTACTTTCAAACTGAAAGAACCATTTGCACCTGTTGATACACCAATTGTTGTTCCTTTAACCAAAACTGAAGCGCCCACAAGAACTGCTCCGTCTTTTGAATCTGTTACCTTACCGGTAACCACTTTGTCTTGTGCTAAAGCCGGCATCGCAAATGCGAGCATTGCTGTAACAAAGGCTAATAGCAATCGTTTAATGTTCATAAATAGTGGTTTTTTGTATATAAAATTTTGACTTGAAAATTTTCGAATCACCCGATTGGCGACTATTCAACCAGGGGGATGAAATAAGAAGCTGAGGTTTGATTGTTTATTCATGGATATTTATTTTTCGATGATTAACTTTTCAATTTTTTGTTTTCCGTTTACAAGTAGCTGCACTATATACATTCCGTTAGTTGCTGTCCCGATTGTGCTAAATGAATTATTCAAACTCACTGCATGAATGCCCTTTGCCTGATAGCCTTTATAAATGACGTTGATTTTATTTCCATTCATTGAAAGCATATTAATTGCAACCTGACCACTCTCAGGTAAATCATAACTGATGATGGCATTATGATGTACAGGGTTTGGTGCAATGTTCATTTGCATATTCAAACTAATGGGGCTTGTTGGGTTGATTGCTGTAGCAACTGTATTTTTTACATCCTTATTAGTATACACGTAATATTCCCCAGGCTGTAAATTGATGGTTTCAATTGCTCCTGTTGCCGATCTTGTTGTACCAGTTAAATAACTATACCATGTTCCCGCATTTGGAAAACTAATATTTGCACTAGCTGCTGCCACATCGAAATTTCCTATCACAACAATATTTAAGGAATCAGTAGTAAGCTTTAACCACTTTACATTACTCAACATATCATAAGATGAGTTGGATGTTGTAAATGTGCTGAGATAATTTGGCGTTAACTTTAGTTTTAATAATTGTGCGTATACATCATACAAAGATTTTCTGGATGCATTTGTATAATAGTCCCACTTAATAGGCTTGGCACTTAGTCTGCAATTATTGGAAACGGTTAAATCGCTACAAGTATTGATAGAATAATCATATCCTAACTCTCCAAATTGCCACATTAATTTAGGCCCTGGAATCATGGCCCAAAATGCTGCACCCATTTCATTGCGTTTCATAGAAGTAGCCAGGTCTTTTACATTATAACTTCCTGAAGTATTTCCATATGCAGTATTTTTATAAGCAAGACGTTCTTCATCATGACTCTCCATATAGCCCACTAAATGTGGCTTTGTCCAACCTCTTGTGGGGCTATTAAATAAGGTGCTTTGCAAATCAGAACCAGTGTTATAACCCATGGTTGACTGGTTAAATGCATAATTCGAATTGCCCCATAATAACATGCCGTAATTCGATAATTCTATTTCTTCCTGATTAGCAGCAAAGTGTTCTAAGATGCAGTAAGAATTGGTTGAGATATTTTGCATCTTATCATAAATTCTTTTCCAAATAGCTACACGACTTGCATCATAATTACCCCATGCTGTTACATCGGTAGGATTATTAGTTTGCGTAAATCCTTTTGAAAGGTCAAATCTGAACCCATCAATTTTATAATTCGTAAGCCAATGATCTAAAACTCGATCCACAAAATCTTTGGTAGCCTGTGCTTCATGATTAAAATCGTATCCTACATTGAAAGGATGTTTCGCAACCTGATTAAACCAAGGGCTATTTGCTGCGGGTTGACTATTTGCGCCATCCCAGTAAAGTTGTACCATCGGAGATGAACCAAAGGAATGGTTCAATACCATATCCATGATTACTGCAATACCCTGTTTGTGACACTCATCAATAAATTGGCGAACCGCAGTTTCAGTGCCATAAGCTTTATCTGGAGCGAAATAAAAGCTAGGATTATATCCCCAGCTATCATTTCCTTCAAATTCATTGAAAGGCATTAATTCAATTGCATTAACTCCTAACCTTTTTAAATATGTTAGTGTGTCTTTTACAGTTTGAAAATTTCGAGTAGCTACAAAATCCCGAATTAATAATTCGTAAATAACTAAGTTCCTTTTATCTGGTCTGCTAAAACTGGTGGTCTGCCAAGTAAATGTTGGCTTAGCTGTTTGTAATAAACTTACAATACCTGATGTTTTACCTGTAGGATATGCTTTTAAGTTTGGATAGGTAGTGGCAGAAATATATTGATCATTGGAAGGATCCAATATTTTTTCGGTGTTATAGTCGGCCACTTTTAATGACCCATCAACTAAAAATTGATATGCATATTCTGTTCCTGCAGTAAGTCCTGTAAGGCGCAACCAATAAGTTGTTCCATCAGGAGTTTGATTCATTTGATAGGCCGCACTTTCTGTCCAATTATTAAAATCTCCTAAAACACTCACCCTTGATTTTAATGGCGCATATAATACAAGTGTACAAGCAGAATTATCTGCTTCGTAATTAATCCCCTGTTTTAATCCCGCCGGCAAAGCGGCCACATTATTTCCACCTGCAATAAAAAAACTTAAAGTATCTCTTACAGTAATGCCTGCATTTAATGCTTCTGCAATAATTGTTTGAGTGCCTGTAGTTGCAATGGTAGTAGTTGCTATTAATGAAGTTGATGAAGCTGCGGTACCTATTGAAGTACCATTAAATAATATTTTCAAATCAGAACTCAATAAACTTACTGAAGAAACCGATAATGTGTTACCAACTACTTTAGTGATGGGTTCAGGAATTGTAACATAAGTGGGTTGTCTGAAAGGATCCGAAATACGCACATAATTTGCATTGTCATACACCGGAATATACATATCAGTACCATCAGCATTTGCCTGTTTAGTTGCCCCTGTTCCATTTCTGAATAGAACCGCAACTTTTAAAATTTTTTCTGAAGCATTTGTGATCCCAAAAAATGTTCTTAATCCTCCTGTAATTGTAAACTTCCATTTATTACTTCCTAGATAAGAACAAAGTCTATCTGCACCAGGCGCATTCCATGGATATTTCACATATTTCCAATCCGTTGCATTTGTACTTAATGATGTAATGACACCGATATATACATACATATCTGCAGTTGGCGTATAATTTAATATGGCTTTGTTTCCATAATTCGCATCACAAACAATATCGATGTTGTTGTTATTATCTTGAACAAATTCAGGCGTAGTATTTAACAGCTGGGCATAGCCACTTATAGCACTGTATAATAAAACAACAAGCAGGCAAGCTTTTTTCATTTTGCAATTCAATTCTGGCAAACTTTGCTTAGACAATACTGCAATCGTTTGCGATATTAATGTGTGAATTTAACACATTAGCAACAAAGTTGTGTATTTTTTACACAAAAAAGAAATTTATTTTGTCTTTTTCTGTGCAGCGTTTTACCTAATAAATGGTCTAAGAGATGAACAAATGGCCTAAAAATCGATTCCAATCCATTTTCTTTTGTTCTTTTCGTACTTCTCGAAATTGAATTTATAGAGTTTTCCCGGGCGGTGAGGTACATCTTGCTCCATCTCATTGATGTCAATCAATAAGTCCATGGATGCAAACTTTTTGCGAAAATTTCGTCTGTCCAGGCTTACACCCAAGATTGCTTCATATAAATTCTGTAATTCCCGGAGTGAGAACTTTTCAGGCAGTAAATTAAACCCAAGTGGGTGCTCCTGAATCATTTTTTGTAGCCAACTATAACATTCATCCACAATTTCCTTATGGTCGAATGCCATATCTTTCAAAGAAGAAATGGAATGCCAGTTAAGGTCGTTATCATGAATTTTTAGTTCATGGTGATTGATATTCAATAAAGAACAATAAGCAACTGTGATCACTCTTCCTCCTGGGTGGCGGTCTGGGTGACTAAAAGTTCTCACCTGATCCAAAAATACGTCGGTCATACCCGTACGCTCTTTTAAAACTCGATAAGCCGCCTGATCTAATTCTTCATTATCCTTTACAATATCACCCAAAAGCGAATAATGACCCTGATAGTATTCTAAATCACTTTTGATTACTAAAACCTTTAATTTATTTTCTTCAAATCCAAATATCGCACAGTCAACCGTGAGTGGAACTTTAGGATATGCCTGAACCAGCTTTTTTGCGTCTTTTATGAGATGTTCATGCGGTTTCTCGTAAGGATTTTTTTTAGTCATGTCACTTTAGTTAAATTCAACCTGGGCATTCTTGTTAAACAATCGAAAGGTCAAGATACAATTTTTTCAATAATGTGTACCTTCTACATACTAGATTTCAATGAATAAGATTCTGCCCCTAACTTTATCCGCCAATTAATTTTGAATGTATAGATCCGAACAAATACAATTATTTCAAACAACAACCAATGAGTTTCTTCAATCTCCTATTGAGGCTGATTCATCCATTGAAAAACTTGCACAACTTAAAGAACTCCTTAGATTTCATGAGTATCGTTATTATGTGTTGAACGATCCCTTAATTGCAGATTTTGAGTATGATCAGCTTTATAAACAATTGCAGCATTTCGAATTAAAACATCCTGATCAAATAACTGCTGATTCTCCTTCTCAAAGAATTGGAAATAGTTTAAACCAAAGTTTTCAAACGGTAGCACACTTAGTTCCCATGCTAAGTCTTGACAATAGTTATAATGCTGATGATCTAAATGATTTTGATCGTAAAGCACGTGAGTTAAGTGGATCAGAAATGATTAGTTATTGCATAGAACCAAAATTTGATGGAGCAAGTATTTCATTGATTTATGAAAATGACCAATTAGTTCGTGCCATTACCAGAGGTGATGGCGTAGAAGGAGAAGAAATTACCAATAATATAAAACAAATCAGATCGATTCCACTTACGGCTCGCTTCTCTCAATATGGGATTTCACAAATTGAGATCAGAGGAGAAATCATTATGAGCAAATCTTCTTTTAACAAATACAATGAACTGCTGGTATCACAAGGATCTTCACCTCTGGCAAACCCTAGAAACGCTGCAAGTGGAAGTCTGCGCATGAAAGATCCTAAAGAAGTTGCACAAAGAAATTTAGACGCATTCTTATACCATATTAGCTATTTTCAAACGATTGATGGCAGAACAGTGGAGGAACTGAGTTCACACGCTGGCTCGCTACAACTACTATGGGATCTTGGTTTCAGAAGTCCACAAAAAGAAAAGAGCGTAGTTCAGGGCATACAACCCGTAATTGATTATTGTCTCGAATTCGAAATCAAACGCGATCAACTTCCTTATGAAATTGATGGGATGGTTGTTAAAGTAAATAGCCTTGCCATGCAGGAAAAACTAGGGATGACTTCACACCATCCCCGTTGGGCTATTGCCTATAAGTTTAAAGCAAGACAAGCCACCACTCGCTTAAGAGCTATAGAATTTCAAGTGGGTAGAACTGGCGCCGTAACTCCCGTTGCAAAATTAGATCCTGTTTATTTAGGAGGCGTTACTGTTTCCAGTATATCTGTACATAATGAAGAATATATCAAAGAAAAAGATTTGAAGATAGGTGATCATGTACTCATTGAAAGAGCAGGTGATGTGATTCCGCAAATTGTAAAGTCGCTCCCTGATCTTAGAACTGGCAATGAAAATAGTATTCTCTTTCCAAAGAATTGTCCTATCTGTAATAGTGAATTATTTAAAGAAGAATCTGAAGCTGTGTGGCGCTGTATTAATATCGAATGCGAAGCACAGGTAGTTGAAAAGATGATTCATTTTGTAAGTAAAGGCGCAATGGATATCAAAAGCTTTGGTGAAGCAAATGTGAGAAAATTCTATGAGCTAGGATATTTAAAAGATATTCCCGGGATCTATCAATTGCCTTATGAATTGATAGGATCAATGGAAGGATTCGGCAAAAAGAGTTTGGAGAATTTACAATCAGCTATTGAAGCTTCTAAGCTACAACCATTGCACAGATTGATATACGCATTAGGAATTCGATTCGTTGGTGAAACAACTGCAAAGACACTTGCAAATGCAGTTGAAAATATTTACGATTTTATTGCTAAAGATGAGGCTACATTATTAGAATTAGAAGATGTGGGTATTAAAGTTGCAAAAAGCATTCACAGTTTCTTTCAAAATGAACAAAATATTGAAATGCTGCATCATTTAGAACAACTTGGACTTCAATTTAAAAATATAAAAAAAGAAGCAGCAGGAGTTGATAGTTTAGGCGGACAAACATTCCTTTTTACAGGAACACTCAATAAACTAAAACGATCGGATGCAGAAGAAATGGTAGAAAAGAATGGAGGAAAAATCATGAGCGGTGTTAGCAGTAAACTCAACTATTTGATTGTGGGTGAAGACGCTGGCAGCAAACTTGAAAAAGCAAAAAAAATCAATACAATACATATTATTTCAGAGGATGAATTTTTACAACTGATCCAACAAAATCAATCATAATATGCTACAGCCCACCACATTAAAATTCTTACAGGCACTTAAAAAAAATAATAGTAGGGAATGGTTTGATGTAAATAGAAAACAATATGAATTTGCGAAAGCAGATTTTGCGGCGTTAGTTGATGCTATAATATATTCTTTTGGAAAAAAAGATCCTAGCATTGCAGGATTACTGGCTAAAGAATGTGTGTTCAGAATTAACCGCGACGTACGTTTCAGTAAAAACAAAGATCCTTATAAAACCAATATGGGTGCAAGTATCACGGCAGGGGGTAAAAAGGTGATGATGGCAGGTTATTATTTTCATTTAGAACCAGGTGGAAAAAGTTTTGTTGGAGGTGGTCTTTATATGGCCGAGCCTGATAAGCTTAAAAAAGTTCGACAAGAAATTGATTATGGATGGGCTGAGTTTTCTAAAATAATTCAAAATAAAAAATTCAAAGAAAATTATTCTGATTTAGACAGGTCGGAAGGAATGAGTTTAGTAAGAGAGCCTAAGGGATATGAAAAAGACAATCCCGCTATCGACTATATCAAATTAAAAAGCTGGATTGCATTAAAACCAATTTCAGATAAAGAACTTACAGAAAAAGAATTGGTTAAATCAATCACTACTTCATTTGAAGCTTTATATCCATTGATTGTGTTTTTAAATACAGCCTTATCAGAATAAATAGCCTATTTAATTTTCGAAAGCTACCAAATCTTTAAAAGCTTTTCCAATACAGTTAATTGTATCGGAAGCAAGGAGCGATTCGGTTGACTGATTAACCAATGCAATATCAGCAGCCAAGCCATGTAAGAAAACACCAAGTACCGCTGCTACTGCTGAAGCATATTGTTGTGCTAATAATGCCGTAATGATACCGCTCAAAGTATCACCGGAACCCGCTTTTGCAAGGCCAACATTACCAGTAGTATTAAACCAGGCCTTCCCTTTCGCCGCAATTAATGTATGATGTCCTTTTACTAAAATGATCAATTGGTATTTTTCTGATAACTGAACTGCTTTCTGCCATCGTTCAAATTCATTTGCTGAGGTTCCAAATAAACGATCAAATTCTTTGGGGTGTGGAGTGAGTATCGAATCTGGGCTAATTTTAGAAAGCCAATCTGGATGTTTTGAAAGAATTGTAATTGCATCTGCATCAAGCAGCATGGGCTTTTTAAAGTTGATGATTATATGATGCAAAATTGCTGCTGCATTTTCATCGATACCTAAACCCGGACCAATGCCAATGGTTGAAAATTTTTCAAAATCTACTATAAGATCTTCCCTGCTCAATACCATTGCTTCGGGCAATGCTGAATGTATTTCAGTGTCGGTATTGGAAGGGATTGAAATAGTAAGCATTCCTAATCCTGAGCGCATGGCAGCGCGTCCTGAAAGAATTGCAGCCCCCATTTTACCAATACTTCCGGCAATTAATAAAGCATGCCCAAATTTACCTTTATGAGAAAAATCATTTCTTGGTTTAACCACTAATTTGACTTTCGCTTTTTCCAATAATTCATAATCGGCTTCTACTGTTTTCAAATAATCGGGGTGTAATTGGATATTCAGGACCACTACTTTTCCAAAGTAAACAGCATTCTCTGCTGCTAGAAAACATAGTTTCATTGCTTGAAAACAGAGAGTGGTATTGGTTTTTATGATTGTGTTTCCAATAGATGACTGATCTACAAATAAACCTGATGGGAGATCAATAGAGAAAATAGTGGCACCCGATAAATTCATGAATTCAACCAGGGCCTTTGGCAGATCATTCAATACTGCATGTAAACCCGTTCCATATAATGCATCAATTAAAAGGTCTGTATCTTGAATGATTGGAAATGCTTCTATAGATTGAATAAAATGAATCGAAGTGGTACATGAATGCAGTCGATGTAAATTGGCCTGAAAATCGATGCTTCCAATTTTACCCAGCTCTAAAATATACACTGCAACATGATAGCCTCTTCCTATTAATAGTCTTGCAATTGCTAATCCATCTCCACCATTATTTCCTTTTGCACAAAATACTTTGATCGTTTGATCGATAGAAAAATCTTTGGCAATTGTTTCAGTGCAAATCAATGCTGCACGTTCCATTAATTCGATGGAGGTAATGGGTTCATGGATCATTGTGTAGGCATCCCATTCACGGAATTGCTGTGCAGAAAGAAGTTTCATACAATTCATTCTAGCTTAAAGTTACTAAAGGAATTCGTGATTGTAAGAAACAAACCCTCTGATTTGAGGCTTTAAAGTAACATTTCATTTGGTGTATTTATTGGTAATCAATAG
>Ga0194061_1000259_pt1 | contig 32336 bp, 28 predicted proteins | sample SepL2221m_MetaG_FD_163423 | JGI IMG/M metagenome (GOLD analysis project Ga0194061, IMG submission 163423) | Anoxic zone freshwater microbial communities from boreal shield lake in IISD Experimental Lakes Area, Ontario, Canada - Sep2016-L224-21m | ecosystem: Environmental > Aquatic > Freshwater >... | reverse complement strand
GTCGAAGGCGATGCAGCTTTTAAAAGGTAACTCGTCGAAGTGGCTGCGTGAGACATTCCCGGAGCTGCGTCGCGATGGGTTTGCATGGCAGGAGGGATTCGGCGCGTTCAGCATCGGGGTGTCGGGCGTGGAGGACACGGTGAAATATATCCGCACGCAGGAAGAGCATCACCGGCAACGGAGCTACCGTGAGGAGGTGGAGGCGTTCCTCATGAAGCATGGATTCGATGCGGGGCCGGGTGTGAAGGAGTGAGGTTCTGCCGTCCCTGCGGGACTTTGGTTTGTTTGTTGGCCGATGATCCCAGCGCTGAAGCGCTGGGCTATTTTCGGGGAAGATTCGTGGCGTGCGGTGCGTGTAGCAGAAGAAGGACGCAGGACGCCGCCATCGGCGTGCTGCTCTCCATCGAGGAGCCCACGGCGAAGATGAAGGAATGGGCGGCGACGTGCGGCTTCTACACGAGTGCGTTCAACGGGCAGAAGTTCCCGCGCATCCAGCTCCGCACTATCAGGCAACTCCTCGCCGGAGTCGACATCGAGCGCCCGAGCGGGAACGTCGCCGAATAGGCACGGATTAATCCAGCGTCCTCAGCCCCTCGGTGACGCTCATTTTCGCGACCGCGATCGCCGGGGCGAGGCATGAGATGATGCCGAGCAGCGACGCGACGAGCGCGGCGGTGCCGAGCATCTGCGGCGTGACTTCGAGCGAGACGAAAATCCCGTGCGTCGCCCTTGGCACATCCATCGTCGAATAGAACAGCCACGCGCCGCCCGCCCCGATGAGCGCGCCGAGCGCCGCGAGCACGAAGCTCTCCGCGAGGATGAGCGCGAACAGATCGCGCCTGCGGAAACCGAGCGCCTTCAGGATGGCGAGTTCGCGGAACCGTTCGCGCACGGCCATGCTCATCGTGCTCGCCGTGACCATCACGAGCGTGAGCAGCACGAAGCCGCTGATGCTGCCGATGAGGAATTTGATCCCGCCCCACATCGAGACGAACGCCGCCTGGAACGCGCGCTCGCTCTCGGCGCGCACCTCGTTCGCGGAGTTCGCGAAGGCCTTGTTGATCGTGTCAATCACCTCCGGCATGACCTCGGTGGACGTGACTTTCATCCACCACATGCCGGTCTGCCCCCAGTCGTGCATGGCCTCGTCGAGATACTTGTGGTGAAAGAACATGTTCCGGTCGTCCACCGTGCCCGAGTAGATGCCCGCGACGCGCAGTTCGAGCTTCGTCGGGAAAATGCCGCTCACGAGCGTGAACCGGTCGCCGACCTTGTAGCCGTACTGCTGTGCCGTATCGCGGCCCACGATGCAGCTTGCGCGATCTTTCACCCACGACTCGAACTGCGCATCATCACAGCGAATCTCGGGAAGCAGCTTTCGCAGCTTCGCCGCCTCGATCGCAAATGTCCCAAACCGGATCGGCCCATCCACCTCTTGCTTTCCGCCGAACCACACGAACGGCGTGATCACCTCGACGCCCGGCACGCGCTCGATGATCGTGCGCTGCCGCTGCGGCAACATGCTCATGAGCGACACCTTGTTCCGCACGGCCACGCGCAGCGCCGCGTCCGCGTCCGTCGGCGGCTGCGTGAGTTCGCGCAGCACGACCATGAGCGAGACGAGGAGAAACAGGCTCACCGCCGCGCTCAGCACGCTGAGCAGCAGTCGGCGCTTGTTGCGCAGCGCATTGCGGATGACGAAGCCCGTGATGCTCATGGCCGCGAACGGCGACTCGCCGCTGCACGAGCAAAAGCGGACGTGCAAAAGATGACCGGCACGGCACTCTGAACGCCAAGGAACCGCCGATGAAAGCGGATCACAGGCGTCGCGCCTGTGAAGGCAGGCAGTCCGTCCCGGCTGCCCCTCCGCGTGCCCAAGCAGGCGGGACGCCCACTTGCCATCACAGTCGGGACGGCTGTGTTCCGCACGCGCTGCGTTGCCACACTGTTCAGCATTTCCTGAACAATTTTCAGGGCCGCCGCATCATCACCTCCAAAGTGCATGACACGCTTTTGAAAATCTGCGCGCGCCGCGCCTCAGGCCACCTTGGCCTTCTCGTTCACCTTGTGGCCGAGCATCTGCATCGTCTTCTGGAGCGCTTCGACTTTGAGCGGTTTCTTCAGCACGGTGACGGGGCCAAGCTTGAGAATATTGTCCAGCATCTGGCTGTCCGGATAGCCGGTGATGATCACGATCGGCATGCCCGGCTGGATGTCCTTCGCCTCCTTGTAAATCTCGTCGCCGGTCGTGTCGGGAAGCTGGAGATCGAGGAAGCACAGCTCGAATTTCTGCTTCTGCATGGCCGCGATCGCTTCCTTGCCGGTGCCGAGGACAATGCGCGCAAAGCCCTGCTTTTTCAGGAAGAGCTTGAACATCTGCTGCAGGCCCGTGTCGTCGTCCACCACGAGCACCGTGGGCTGGCCTTCCTCCTCCTTGCGGAGAATGTCGCGGTCCATCAGATCCTTTTTCACGCGCCAACGCCCGCCGATCTGAATCGCCGGAAGCTGCCCGCGCTGCACGAGATAATACACCGTCGGCAGCGGGATTCGGAGATACTCCGCAGTCTCCTTCACCGTCATCAGATTATGCATGTTCTGCGCCTGCTGCGGCCCTGATTGCTTGGCGGTTGATGGTGGCATAATTGAGACTTTCCACAAAAATGATGATTTTTCAGAAAAATGTCAACGCTGGTTTTCGGAGCAGGCAGGGAAATTGCATCAACAAACGGGGGCATTCTCAGGCGGAGAGATGCCCGGTGGGCGCAGGTGGCGGGCATCACGCAGCCGAAGAATCCCGTGGCATGCCTGAGCGGTGATCGGTCTGGTTTGATGATCCTGCGGGAACTCACGGGATCCTTCGACTCCGTGCCGCCCCGCCTTCGCCCGCGCGGCACTACGCTCAGGATGACCTCTCATTTTTGATGCGATTGCCCTGTCGGAGCAGGTGCATCAAAATCACGCTACCTGCAGGCGGCGGCTGCCGCGTGGCTGCGACGCTCACCTGGAAATGTTTTTCCGCATCCAGCCGAGGCACGCGCGGTTGTTCGCCTCCTCCTCCGCGAGCACTTGCGCGAACGGTTTGCCGCTCACGACTGGCACCGCTTGCTTCGGCGGATTCGCCTTCACCCAATACATCATTGCGTCGAGGCGCGCTGCTTTTCGTTCCGGGAAAGTCGCGAAGTATCCCGCTGTGAGACACGGGATGCGCGGCAGATCGAGCGCGCCGGTGCCGAGCGGAACTTCGCTCAGGCGGAAGCCGTCATCGGCGGGCTGCACGGCAATGTCCTTGAAATGCACGCTCATCGCAAATGGCGCGGCAGTTTCCGCGTTGTGGCTCAATTTGGATGAGCAAGATTCGCCATCCGCCCTTGTGATGCGCCAACCGGATGGACAAAAGGTGTGATTCAAAGTGGTGCAAAATGCGTCCGCGACGATTGGTGGAATGACCAACGCCAACGGCGTAAGGCACCAGTTTTAGTCACACCCTTGAAAATCGGTGTCCACTTTCTCTGCTTGCCGAATGTGCGCTTTCCGCTGTCCTACCCCGGCCCCGATTTTTCCAACTATGAGCGAATCCCTCGATGAACTGAACGCCCGCGTCTCCAGCGCTGCGGCATGGGTCACACGTCTGCGCGAGGTCGTCGGGAAGATTGTCGTCGGCCAGCAATACCTGATCGATCGCCTGCTCGTCGGCCTGCTCGCGAACGGCCACGTGCTGCTCGAAGGCGTACCCGGCCTCGCGAAGACGCTCGCGGTGCGCACGCTCGCTTCGGCCATTCACGCGACGTTTAACCGCGTGCAGTTCACACCCGACCTGCTGCCCGCGGACATCACCGGCACGCTCATCTACAACCCCGGCGACGGTCAGTATCACGTCACGAAGGGTCCCGTTTTTGCAAACATCGTCCTCGCGGATGAGATCAACCGGGCGCCCGCGAAAGTGCAGAGCGCGCTGCTCGAAGCGATGCAGGAACGGCAGGTCACGCTCGGCGGCGAATCGCACAAGCTGCCCGTCCCTTTCCTCGTGCTCGCGACGGAAAATCCGATCGATCAGGAAGGCACCTACCCGCTGCCCGAGGCACAGGTGGATCGCTTCATGTTGAAGGTGCTCGTGGGCTACCCGACGTTCGAGGAGGAGCGGCGCATCCTCGACACGATGGCGTTCACGAGGCCGAATCTCGACGTGGAGCGCGTGGTCGAGCTCGACGACATCCTCGCCACGCGCAAGGTCGTGGACAGCATCCATGTGGATGAAAAAGTGCGCGACTACATCGTCCACATCGTCTTCGCGACGCGCGACCCACAGAAGTACGAGCTGAGCGATCTCCGCCCACTGATCCAGTTCGGCGCGAGCCCGCGCGCGACGATCAATCTCACGCTCGCCGCAAAGGCGTGGGCGCTGCTGCAAGGCCGCAGCTACGTGACGCCCGGCGACGTAAAATCCATCGGCCCCGACGTGCTCCGTCACCGCGTGATCCTCACCTACGAAGCCGAGGCGCAGGGTATGACGGGCGACGGGATCGTGAAGCGGATTTTCGACAATGTGCCGGTGCCGTAGCAGCGCGTCCGAATGCAAAACGGCGGCTTGAAAGGGCCGCCCGAATGTAATACATACGTCATACCATGCCCGTCCTGACCGTCCGTATTTCCGAGAAAGAAAAAGCCCTGCTCGCGGAGCGATCCAAAAGCGAAGGCATCACCGCGGCTGCCCTCGTCCGGCAAATGATCAACGAGAAACCGTTCATCACAGCCGGTGACCTGCTCGAAGAAGTGAACCGCCGCATGGGCGACAAAAGGCTCCGCGTGCGCCGGAAACGATGAAACGGCATTGCTTGCTCGATTCGTCGTTTGTCATCGATCTACTCAATGAGATGGCGGATGGCGTGTCCGGCCCAGCCATTGCATGGCTGCAAAAGAACCGGCGCGCGCATTTCTGGATCAGTCCGGTGACTTATGCCGAGGTGCTCGAAGGTGCTGATAATCCGGAGGCGGTGCGCGAACATTTCCAGCGTTACCGGTGGCAGGGAATTCACCGCGCGCACGCGGAACACGCCGCCGTACTACAACGCCGTGCCTCTCACCACATGGGCGAGAACGACGCATGGCAGGCAGCGGTGGCGATGCAAATGGATGGCTTCGTAGTCGGTCACGATCCGCGCGCATTCACACGGCTCGGCGACGCCTACGAGGATCACCGCGCATAGCCATGCCCGCGGCCACAGCCGACATCCTCACCCGCGTCCGCCGCGTCGAGCTGCGCACGAGCAAGCTCGCGAATGACCTCATGGTCGGCGCGTACAATTCGCAGTTCAAAGGACGCGGGATGAATTTCGAGGAGCTGCGCGAATACGTGCCGGGGGATGATGTGCGGACGATTGACTGGAATGTGACCGCACGCATGAGGCGTCCGTTCGTGAAGCTGCACCGCGAGGAGCGGGAACTGTCTGTGCTCCTCGTGCTCGACGTGTCGGCATCGGGCGACTTCGGCTCGACACAGCGGACGAAGCGCGAGGTCGCTGCGGAGATTGCGGGCACGCTGGCATTCTCGGCGATTCGCAATGGCGACAAGGTCGGGCTGCTGCTCTTCAGCGAGGAGGTGGAGCTTTTTTTCCCGCCGAAAAAGGGGCGGCGTCACCTGCTGCGCGTGATCCGCGAGTCGCTGTTTTTTTCACCCCGGCGGCGCGGCACGCGCATCGGGTCGGCGCTGTCGTTCCTCAATCACGTCATGCACCGTCGCTCGATTGTGTTCCTCATCAGCGATTTTCTCCACGGCTCCGGAGACGGGAAGCGCGACATCTTCCAGGAAATCGGACGCACGAATTCGCGGCACGACCTCGTGTGCATCCAGCTCCAGGACGACCGCGAACGCGCACTGCCGGAGTCGGGGATGCTCGTCGTGGAGGACATGGAGACGGGCGAAGTCATCGAGGTGGACTCGAAGCGCGAGACGGTGCGCGATGCCTTCGCTGCGAGCGTGACACGGCAGCAGGAAACGCTGGACCGCGCGCTCATGCAGTCTGGCGTGGACATGCTGCGGCTCGGCGCGACGGACGATCACGCAGCGGCGTTGCAGCATTTTTTCGAGCATCGGCGAAGGAGATGAGCACGACGTTGAAATCCAACATCGGGAGAGGCAGGCATGTTAATTTTTTAACAATACTGCTGGCGGTGGCCGCTTCCCTTCTCCCGCTCACCGCACAGGGTGCGATCAAGACCGAGCCTGCGCCGGAATTGCGCCCGCCGCGCCCGGAAATCCCACCACCGCCAATCGCACGCAACCATATCGCGTGGGTCATCGGCGGGGTCGGTGCCGCGATCATTTTTGCGGTGCTGTGCTGGCCGCGCCGCAAGCCGCCGGTCCCGCCGCCGAATCCATTTTTCGCAGCCGTGGAAAAGCTCGCGGCCCTCCGTGCAGATGGGGCGACGCCCGTGACGGTGTCGGCAATCGTGCGCCGGTATGCGGCGGATGCGTTTGCGATCGAGGGCAGCGGGCTCACGTCCGAGGAGCTTGTGAGCGGGCTCGTCACGCGCCGCTCGTGCCCGGTCGAACTGACGAACGCCGTGTGGCATTTCCTCTCGGACTGCGATCGCGCGAAATTCTCCCCGGCACCGGAGCATGCGGAAAAATCGGCGCTGCTCGGCACGACCGCGAAGCTGATCGAGGAACTGGAGGCCGCGCGCGCGAAGGCGGCGCGTACGCTATGAACGAGGGATTCGAGGCTCCATGAAAGACGGTTTCGAATTTCAGCATCCGTGGGTGCTCGTCTTTCTCGCGCTGCTGCCGCTGTATGCGTTCGTCCGCGGGCGTGCGGGGGCCGAGGGCGCGCTGCGTTTTTCGAGCGTCGAACTGGTGCGCGCGATTGGCGGACGCGTGCGTTCGATGGCGGGACGGCTCTTCATTTTTCTCCGCACGCTCACGGTCGCCCTCACGATCATCGCGATGGCCGGGCCGCGATGGGTGAATGAGCAGACCGAAACGCAGGCGAGCGGCGTGGACATCATGATCGTGTTCGACCTTTCGTGGAGCATGATGGCGCTCGACATGGCGCCGCCGGGGAAGCTCACGACGCGCTTCGACATCGCGCAGAGCGTGCTGAAGGATTTCGTCGCGCGGCGTCCGTCGGATCGCATCGGGCTCATCGCATTCAGCGGCGTGCCGTACCTCGTGAGCCCGCCGACGCTGAATCACGATTGGCTCCAGAAAAATCTCGACCGCCTTTACATCGGCGTGATCACCGAACTCGGCACGGCCATCGGCGACGCGACGGGCCTCGCGGTGAAGCGCCTCTCCGCGCAGAAGCAGAGCCGCGGCAGGCTCATCGTGCTCCTCACCGACGGCGATAACAACAAGTGGGAGACGCTCGAGCCCGTCGCATCCGCAAGCCTCGCCGCGGGCGAACGCGTGCGCGTGTACACGGTCGGCGTGGGAAAAAATGAGCAGTGCTGGCTGCCGGACTTCGATCGCGAGACCGGCAAGCTGCGCCTCGGCCTCGACGGAAAACCGACCGGCGTGATCACGATGCTCCAGCCGGCGAATTACGTAGTGCTGGAAAAGATGTCGAAGATGACCGGCGGCAAGAGCTACACGGCGACGAACCGGCAGGAGCTCGACACGGTGTATGCCGACATTGACCGCCTCGAAAAAACCGAGGTGAAGCTGAAGCATCACCGCACCTACACGCCGCTCTTTCACATCCCGCTGCTCGGCGCGTTTGCCGTGCTGCTGCTCGAGTTGCTGCTCGCAAACACGCGCTTCCGGCGCATCCCATGACGACGCACGCGCTCCAATTTGCCTCGCCGCAATGGCTGTGGATCACGGCGCTTGCGCTGATCGGCACGGGCGCGCTGTTTTGGTTTTCTGCGAAGGCGCGGCGGCGGCAGCTTGCGCAGTTCGCCGATCCCGCGCGGCGCGATGCGCTGCTCGCTTCGCACAGCAAGGTGATGCGCGTGGTGAAGAGCACGCTGCTCATCATTTCGCTGCTGCTCGTGGGCATCGCGCTCGCGCGCCCACAGTGGGGCGAGACAGAGGAGCGCGTGGATCGCAAGGGCGATGATGTTGTGTTTCTCATGGACGCCTCGAAGTCCATGCTCGCGACCGACGTGACGCCGAGCCGGCTCGATCGCTCGAAGATGGCCGTGCTCGATTTTCTTCGGCGGCACGCGGGCGGACGCGTGGGGCTCGTGGCGTTCGCGGGCGACGCATTTCTCCAGTGCCCGCTCACGCTCGACTACGATGCGTTCGAGGAATCCATCCGCGATCTCGACACGGACTCGGTGCTCGTGCCGGGCACGGACATCGCGAGCGCGCTGTTCGCGGGGAGCCGCGCGTTTGAAAAATCCGAGCGCAGAAAAATCCTCGTGCTCGTGACGGACGGCGAGGATCTGCAGCGCATCGGAATCGAAGCCGCGAAGAAACTCGCGAAGGACGGCGTGGTCGTCTTCACCGTCGGTGTCGGCACACCGAACGGCTCCCAGATCCAGGTGCAGGGCCGCGGCGGCGAGATGGAGCCGCTACGCGATGAAAAGGGACAGCCGGTGACGAGCCGTCTCGACGAGCCGACCCTGCGCGCAATCGCAGAGACGACCGGCGGCACGTATCGCCGCATGGAGACCGTCGCTGGCGGACTCGCCGACGTGGCGAGCGCGCTCAAGGATCCGCTGTCGCGCCCCGCGGCGGTGTTCCGCAAGCGGCTGGGGATTGACCGCTATCGCTGGCCGCTTGCAGTTGCCATTTTCCTCCTCGTCGGCGAGTCTCTGCTCCGCACGCGACGCCGAAAGGTGGCGCAGACCGCAGACCGCCACGCGCAACCCATCGCATGAACCTCCGCCCACTCGCCATCCTGTTGCTCGCCGCATCGCCGGCACTGGCCGTCACACAAGGCGCGCGCGAATTTTACAACGAAGGCGTGGGCAAGCTCGGCAAGGGCGAATTGCGCGACGCAGAGATGGCCCTGCGCAAGGCGGCGGGCGCGGAGGTCGAGGCCGTACAGCCGCTCGCGCTCTACAATCTCGGGCATGTGCGGTTCCGGCAGGGAGAGGAAACGCTGAAGGGCGAGGGCAACCGGCAGCATCTTCTCGATTCGTCCGTGGCGGCAGTGAACATCGCCGAGGAGGCGATCCGGAATGGCGGGCGCGCGCTGGAGAGTGATGAGCTGAAGGCGATCATCGCCGCCTACATGGACGCGCGCGCGGCGCAGAAGGATCTCCGCATTTCCCGCGACGAGACGAGCCGCACGCTCGGGCTCATCGGCTCCGCGCTCGAGCGCTGGCGCAGATCGGTGGGAGATTTTCACAGCGCGCTGGAACTTGATGCGTCGAACGCCGACGCGAAGGCAAATGCCGCGGTCGTCGAGCGGAAGATCGAAGAGCTGCTGAAATTCAAAAAGCAGATCGAGCAGCAGAGCGAGCAGGTCTCGGAGAAGCGCGACGATGTGAAGGCCATCAAGAAGAAGCTGCGCGGAAAAATCCCGAAGGACATGCAGCGCGAGAGCGATGACGAGGAGGACGATGACGACGACAAGGACAAGGACGAGAAGGGCGACCCGAAGGTCGGCGAGAAGCAGCAGCAGCGCCTCGGCAGCGACCGCGAGGTGTCGCCGGACATGGCGCGCTGGCTGAAGGAGACGATGAAGCGCCGCACGATGTCGCTCGGCACGCAGCAGGAAGGCGAGGGCTTCAAGCCGACCGAGGAGCAGCGCAGGCCGTCGCAGAAAAAGGGACGCGACTGGTGAGGATGCGACGCGCGGTTTTCATTCTTGCAGCGCTGGTTTGCGCGCTCGGCTGCGCGGTGCCCGCGATTTTTGCGCAGCTCAATCTCCAGCCTGCCGACGACATCTCGCCCGCCGCGGGCGCGAGCTTTACGCCGGAAATCGCGCAGCTCGGGCGTCCGGCGACGTATCGCGTGACGGTGACCGCCTCGCATAAGCCACTGGAGCCGCCTGAACTCGCATCGCCCGCCGGGCTGGAAATGTCGTTTGCCGGCGGGAGCACGAGCACGGCGATCCTGAACGGCACGCTGATGATGACCACGACTTTTGCCTACAATGTCGTGCCGCAGCGCACAGGGCGATTTGCGATGCCTTCATTCGAGATCGTGGTCGGCGGCGGGCGCGTGCGCGTGCCGGGCGCTGTGCTCACCGTGATGCCGCCCGACCCGAACGCCGCACCGTACCAGCCCGTGCGTGCCGAGCTGGAATTGCCGCAGCGCGATTTTTTTACCGGCGAATCCATCGGCGGGCGGCTGCTCGTAATCGAGACGCCTGACGAGTCGCCGCAATTTGTCTCGCACGTCGCGAAGACGACCGGCGCGGCGGTCGTGAGGCCGTCGCTGCGGACGACGCGCGAGCAGTTCACCATCGGCGGGAAGCAGCACGAGGGACTCGTGATGCCCGTGCGCATCACGCCGATCCTCGAAGGCGATTTGGAACTGGGAATCCAGATTCTGGTGAGCGTGCAGAAAAACGAGGCGGCCGGGCAGCGCGGATTTGGCAGGGCGCAAAGCACGGTGGACGCGAAGCCCGCGCGCATCCGCGTGCTCGCGCTGCCTCGCACGGGACGGCTGCCGGGGTTCACCGGGGCGATCGGAAAATTCACCGTCGCGCAGCCGAAGCTCTCGGCGACAGAGGTCGAGGCGGGCGAGCCCGTGACGCTCGCGATCGGCATGGCCGGCGAGGGAAATCTCGAAGGCGTCGCCGCACCGGAGATGAGCGCCGCGGGAGGATGGCAGATCTACAAGCCGACGAGCGAATTCCTGCCCGACCCCGAGGATCGCAACACCGCGCGAGGCGCGAAAGTTTTCACCTACACGCTCATCCCGAATCGCGCGGGACTGAAGGCCACGCCCGCGATGGCGTTCTGCTATTTCGATCCGGAGAAGCGCGCGTATGTGGACATCACGATCCCGCCCGTGTCGATCAACGTGAAGCCATCGAGCACCGCGCCCGCGCCCGCCGAACCGGAGACGCCGAAGACCGAGACACCGCGCGCGGAAGAACCGCCGCGCATCGTCGAACCCGCGATGACGGGCCTCGCGGAAAAGCCGGGCCGCTGGGTCCGCTCCCCTGCCCCGCCGTTGCGCGAATGGTGGCTGCTCGCCGCGGAGTGCGCAGTGCCCGTGTTGCTGCTCGCGCTGTGGGCGTGGCGTCGCCGCCGCGACTGGCTCGCGGCAAATCCGCAGATCATCCGCCGCCGCCGCGCACACGCCGCCGCGCGCCGAGCGCTCTCGCGCGCACGGGTCGCCGCACGCGCGGGAGACCGCGGTGAATTTCTCCGCGCGAGCGCCAGCGCACTGCGCGAAGCCGCATCGCCGCTCGACACCGCGCGCGCCGCCAGCCTCACACGCGAGGATGTGCTGCGGCTTCTCAATGGTGACGACGGAGCCTCCGCCGTCGCGCGGAAGGTGCTCGATTCCGCCGATGCAGCGAACTACTCGCCTGCCAACGCGGCAACACTCGAACCGCGCACGTTGCTCCCGGAACTCGAACGCGCCGTCCAAACACTCGCCCGCCGCGCATGAGGACGACGCAACAGACAAGCGCAAGAGGCGCATGGAGTGTCGCAGCCGCGCTCGCATTTTCCCTCGTGCTGTTCGCATCGCAAGGTCGCGCGGCTTCATCGCCGGACGCGCGCTTCAAGAAAGCATCCGAAGCCTACGCCGCGGGCGAATTTGCCGACGCCGTCTATGAGTTGCGCGAGATCGTGAACGAGGGAAATTTTTCTCCCGGCGCGCTGCACAATCTCGGCGATGCCGAGTGGAAAGTCGGACGCCACGGCCATGCGATGCTCGCGTGGGAACGCGCGCTGTCGATCGATCCGTTTAGCAAAAACACCACGGCGAACCTGCGCTTCGCACGGCACAATGCCCGCGTGGATGCGCCCCAGCTCACATGGCACGAACGCTACTCGACCGCACTGCCCGGCGGCTGGTGGATCGCAATCGCATCCGCAGGGCTGTGGGGCGGCGTCGCGCTGCTCACGCTGCCGCGCCTGCTCGGGTGGCGTCGCGCAGACTGGCATCAGGGCGTGGCTGCGGCGCTGTTTGCGATCTTCCTGCTGTGCGGCCCGGCGCTGTTCGGCACATGGCGGCGCTCGCAATTTGGCGTGGTGCTCGAGGACGACGTGCCCCTGCGCCTCACGCCGACGCGCGAGGCGGAGACGCTCGTGAAACTCACCGCCGGCGAGATGGCGCGCGTGGAGCGCGAACGCGGCGAATACTTCTACGTGCGCGCCGACGGTGACCGCGCAGGCTGGGTGCGCAAGGCGGACTTCGGACGCGTGTGGCCGCGGTGAAAGTTCACGGGCACCTGCGGCCAAATGGCCGGGGCAGCCTCACGAAAGCGCGAAGCGCACGGGGATTTCGAGGCGGGCATCCACGGGCTGTCCGTCGCGCTGCGCGGGATCGAAGCGCCATGCGCGCACGGCGCGTTCTGCCGCGATGTCGAGCACGGCGTGGCCCGAGGAACGGCGGAGCGCGATGCTGATCGGACGTCCGCGCGCATCAATTTGCACCGTGAGCACGACCGTGCCGGATATCCGCGCCTTGCGCGCCTCCGATGGAAATGGCGGCGGCGGGCAGAATGCGTAGCGCGCAGGCGTGCCCGTCCGGCCGCTGGCAGAGCTGCCGCCATTCGTCGGACGCGAGCGCACCTTGGCCTGCGCTGAAGCCGCGCCTGCGGTGCTTTCTTTTGCAAACGACGGTAACGCGGTGATCGAAGGTGCAGTCACCACGCTGGATGAGATCGCCGTCGTCATGGGCGCAAAAGTCTGCGCGATGTTCACGGAGATCGCCGCGGGCAATACCTTCGCGGGCCGCCGCTCCGGTGCCTGCTCCGCCAGTGCGGATACGTCGCCGGATTCGATCGGTTCTGCGGCGACCAGATCGTCCGCAGGATCCACATTGACGATCCACTGCGCCCCGTTCTCCTCGCAGCCGCCGCCCGTGCGCTCGCGCAACGCAGCGCCGCACACGAGGGCGATCACCCCCGTGTGCAGTGCGAGCGATGCGATGAGCGATCCGCGGGCCATGTGGGACGCCGGCTAGTTACGCTGTCCGCTGATGGGGGTGTAGCTCTTCTTCTTCGATTCGCCGGGGCCGAAATCGTAGCCGACGATGAGATAGGCGATCTGCCGCTCGGACTGTTTGTTCGTGCCGAACATGCAGTTCAAATCCACGTGGATATTCTTCGTCACGCGCCACTGGATGCTCGGCCCGACTGCAAAAATATCCACGGCACTTCCGCGCGCACCTTTCACCGAATCGCGATCGTAGAACGCCTCGACGCCCACGCCGAGCTTGCCATCAATCACCGTGTAGCTGAGCCCGCCGGTCACCTGGAATTCCTGCTCGCGGTCGCCGCCGAGCTCGGCCTCCCAGACGAAATTCAGGCCCCAGTGCCAGCGCGGCGCGAGCTGGTCGCCGAAGAGAAGCTTGAACTCGTACACGTCCGGCCCCCAGTGGTGATCGGCAAATTTATATTCCGCGTAGATGGTCGGATTGCCCCAGATTTTTCCCCACTCCGCGAGCGCATAGCGCAGCTCGACATTGAAGCTGTGAAAATGGAACGCGCCCGTGTTGTCGCCCTCATGGTCGGTGTAAAGGTCGAGCTGCAGCCGGCCCGGGAGACCGATTTCCACCTCATGCAGCAGGCGATGCCGCAGCGTGCCATCGCGCTTGTGCTTGATGCGCCACCACGACTCGATGCCAAACTCCCAAGGCGCTTTCTGGATATAGACACGCGTGCCGGTGAAGCGCCGCGCGCTCGTCCATTCCGGGCGGCCCGTCTCATCCACGGGCTGCTCTTCGAGAATCGAACCGGCCAGCGACGTGACGGTGGGCATGCGCTGCACGCCACTGGATTCGGGCGCGGGCTTCTTCGGTGCTGCAAATGCCTCCGCGCCGAGAGTGAAGATCGCGGCAAATGCGAGGGCCTTGACGATAGTGTTTGGTGTGGTTTTCATTGGAGCGAACGCCCTTAGCGAAAGGCGTGCCAGCTCAAGCCCGATGCGCCGGATTGCCTCTGAAGAAAAGTTTTTGCGACGGAATATGGACGCTTGGTCTGGATATTTTTTGTTCCTCTTTTATTCACAATCTGGTTAATAGTTGTCCACTCATGCCCCTCCGTCACAGCCTCGCCTTTCGCCTCGCGGCGGCGTTTCTCGGCTTTGTGATCGTCGGCTCGCTCGGCGTCGTCGCGTGGCTCGACTACGAGGAGTTGCACGAATCGCAGTCGGCCTTCGCAGCGGTCGCGCGCTCAAATGCGCACTTCATCCGCTCGCAGCACCTGCCGCCCAGCGAACGCACCGCAGCCGCGCTCGGCGAAGTGCTCGGGATAGAGATGTATTTTTTGCACGGGTCGGAAATCACCGGTGCCATCCCCAATCCGAATCCGCGGCTCGCCACCCACGAGGGTGCCGCCGTGCGCGACGCCGCGACGCTCGCGCCCGGCGAAGTGCGCGCACGCGACGGCGGCGAAGCCGTGCGCGTTCCACTCGATGCCGAATGGAGCGTGCTGCTCTTCCGCGCGAAACCCGCCGCGGGAGAATTCTGGAGGCCGCGCACATTTGCCGTGCTCGGCGCATTCTGGCTGCTCTCGCTCGCTCTCGCGTGGGCGCTCGCAAGCGGCATCGTGCGCCCGCTGCGTTCGCTCGCGCAGCGCCTGCCGCGCATCGCGGATGAAGATGCCGGGCCGCTACCCGAGTCCGCGCGCCCCGACGAAATCGGCCAGCTCGCACGCGCCTACCTCGACACGCGTGCCGCACTCGCGGATGAACGCCGCGCCCGCCTTCAGGCCGAACGGCTCGCCACGCTGGGCCGCATGGCCACGGGACTCGCGCACGAGATCAACAACCCCGTCGCCGCGATCAAACTCCACGCACAGCTCCTCGAAGCCGGAACCACGAGCCTCCACACCGCCGCATCGCCCGACGACGGCGGAACGGATTCACTCGCCATCATCCTCTCGGAAAACGCAAAGATCGAAGCGCTCGTGAACCAGTGGATGTTCCTCGCGCGCCCGCAGCCACCGCAGACTTCACCCTGCGATCCCGCCGAACTCATCGCCGCCGCGCTCCGCCCCCACGCGCCCGCAGCCGCACACGCGCGGGTGCTACTCGTGAATGAAACACAGCCCGGCCACCGCATCGCCGCCGATTCGCGACGGCTCGGACAGGCCGTCGGCAATGTGATCGTGAATGCAATTCAGGCGATGTCCGCAGAGGGCGGCACGCTCACGATCCGCAGCAGCCGAAGCGAAGAGCCGGCAGCTCCCGACGAACCTCCAACGGCCAACGGCCAACCGCGTAAAGTCGCGTGCCGCGACCACGCGGATTTACGCGAGCCAATGCCCAAAGCCGGTGTTCAGCCGCCGCGGGAGGGCGTCCTGCCTCTCAACTCTCAATTGTCCCCACGAAGACCGTCCGCGGACTTCTCGCGAACTCGAATCTCAACCCTCAACCTGACCTTCACCGACACCGGCCCCGGATTCAGCGCAACAGCACTCGCCCGCCATGCGGAACTTTTCTTCAGCGAGAAGGAAGGCGGCATGGGCATCGGCCTCAGCGTCACCGCCGAGATTCTCCGCGCACACGGCGGCGATCTCCTCGTCGCAAATTCTGCGATAGGCGCAGTCGTCACCTTCATCCTCCCGCTCACGACGGACGAGAATTCTGAAATCTTAAATCCGAAATCTTAAATGGCATCGGTTCTCATCATCGAAGACGAAGCCGCGCTCGCCACCGCGCTCTCGCGCGTGTGCCAGCGCCTCGGCTGGCACGCGGAGCTGCGCGCAAGCGGCAACGCCGGACTGCGCGCGCTCGCCTCGGGAAATTTCGACCTCGCGATCCTCGACATCGGCCTGCCCGATCTCAGCGGCCTCGAAGTCTTGGAGAAAGCCCGCGCGCGCGCGCCGCAACTCCCCGTCGTCATCGTCACCGCGCACGGCAAGCTCGAGAACGCCGTCGCCGCGCGCAAGCTCGGCGCAGCCGCCTACCTCGTGAAGCCGCTCGACCTCCGCGAAATCGAGCGCACGCTCACGCAGATCCTCGCCACGGCTGCCGCGCCCGCATCCGCCGCCGCGCCCGCATCTTCCGACGCGCAGCTCCTCGGCGACTCGCCCGCAATGCAGCGGGTGTTCCTCGAAATCGCACATGCCTGCACGACCGACGCACCTGTCCTCCTCTCCGGCCCAACCGGCTCCGGCAAGACGCTCGCCGCGCGCAGCATCCACATTCACAGCGCGAGAAAAAATGCGCCCTTCGTCGCGCTCCACTGCGGCGCGCTCCAGGAACAGCTCCTCGAAAGCGAACTCTTCGGCCACGAGCGCGGCGCATTCACCGGCGCCGTCAGCGCGCGGCCCGGCCACATCGAACGCGCGTGCGGCGGCACGCTTTTCCTCGACGAAATCGGCGACATCTCGCCCACCGTGCAGGCGAAGCTGCTCCGCTTCGTCGAGGAGCGCGCCTTCACGCGCGTCGGCGGGCGCGAGGACATCCGAGTCGAGCTGCGCCTCATCACCGCGACAAACAAAAACCTCCGCGACGAAGTAAGAGCCGCCCGCTTCCGCGAAGATCTTTTTTACCGCCTGCACGTCCTAGAAATCGGAATGCCCCCGCTCCGCGAGCGCACCGCCGACCTCGCCGTGCTCGCCGCAAATTTCCTCCGCACCGCCGCGCGCCCGCTCACGCTCGCACCCGCGACCGTCGCACTTCTCGAACGCCACGACTGGCCCGGCAACCTCCGCGAACTTCGCAACGTCCTCGAATACGCCGCCGCAGTCTGCACCGGCCCCGTCATCCTCCCCGCGCATCTCCCGCGCGACATCCACGAGCACGCCGCATCCGCCCCATCGCACGACGCGCGCCTCGCCACCGTCCTAGCCGAATGGCTCGACGCGCGCCTTTTGGAAAAAGCCACGTATCGCGACATGCACGACGCGATCGAGTCCCTCGTCCTGCGCCACCTCCTCACGCGTTTCGACGGCAAGCCCACCCTCCTGGCGCGTGCGACCAAGATGAACCGCGTCACACTGCGAAAAAAATTTACCCGCGAGTGAGCCGGCATCTGCAAGCGCGTATTGTGGGCGCAACATTTTGCAGACACGTTCGCTTGGGTTGGAAAATCCAGCCCGCCGGCTCAGATAATTCAGCGTCCGCCGAAACAATCCTGCATCGCAACGAAGATTCCCCTTGCTGTGCGACGCGCGCCCGCCTAGTTTCACGCCACACCAAATCGCGGGGTGGAGCAGCCCGGTAGCTCGTCAGGCTCATAACCTGAAGGTCGTAGGTTCAAATCCTACCCCCGCAACCACTTTCAAACTCTTGAAAGTGCCTCTGCGCCAACAGCCTGCCGCCCGTCGGTGATCCGCAGGCCGCGCGGACCCAAAACCGCGTGTGCTTAAAATCGCGTGCCCCGTGTGCTTAACCTGCACGTCGAAACCCAACTTTCCGCGAGGAATTTGCGTCCGGCGTCATTCCCAAGAACGCACATGGCCTCAAAATATCTTCGCCGCTCCATCTGGTGGATTCAGTTTTACCATCCGGTGACACGCGCCCTCATCCGTGAGAGCTTGGACACCGCCGACGAATACCGCGCAGAACTGATCCGCGAACGTGTCGATCACGAAGTCGCCCTCCTTGATCCGCGCTTCCAAGCCGCGGATCTCCCATCCGGGATCTGCGCACTCGTGAAGGGCCAATACGTTTCAAATCCGCCTCCCGCACCGGCTGCAGCGATTCTGCCTGCGCCTGCGCCGCCTGCTGCCTCAAAACCGCGGACCGGCATTGATACCGCGCTCAAGGCCTACGTCGATTTCATCCGCATCGAGAATGCAACCCACCACGTCGCCGGGAAGCTGTCGATGATGCGCCGCTTTTTTGGCAGCGAGCGCGTCGAGGCGCTGGCGGGCCAGCAAAGCCCTGCAGCCAGCAATAAGAAGCCGTTGGCCGTCGTCCCCGCGTTCTTCAAGGGCGGTCTCGTCGATGAGATCACCCCGGCCCTGGTGCAGGGCTTCATGGAGCAGATGGAAGTCTCAAAAAAGACCAAGCGGCACTACCGGGAGTTCTTCCACCACTTCTTTGAGTTCTGCATGAAGTTCGATTTCTACCAGCCGACAAACTGGCATCGCCCCAACCCCATCGCGGCACTTCCGAGCTACATGAGCCGCAACCGGCGCATCGTGTTTCTGACGCCGTCGCAGGTAGACGAGCAGCTTCACGCGCTGAGGGAATTTCCGAAAGTGCAGATCGCCGTCGCTATCATGATCCACGTCGGCCTGCGCCGGGCTGAAACGATGTGGCTCACGAGGGATGCCATCGCCAAAGACCTATCCTTTCTCTCCATCGTCAACCGGGTCGATAACGATCGCGACGTCGAAAGCTCACTCAAGACCGGAGACCGCGCGGTGACCATCCTGCCGCCCCTAAAAGCGCTGCTCGAAAATTACCTGACAGGCTTGCGTGGCAAATGGCTCATTCCATCCTCGAAGGGCACACAATGGGCGGGCAATGAATTTGCGAAAAAGTTGCGCGCCCTAAACAAGGCGGCGGGGCTCACGTGGACCTGCCTGCATTACCGGCACACCTACGCCACACAACGGGCCGCCGAAGGCTGGCCGCTGTTCCGGATCGCCCGCGAGATGGGCAACAGCGTTTCGGTCGTCGAGGAGTATTACGCCGGGTTTCTCCGGCCGACCGGATGAACATGTGGAATAAGGAAAAAAGTGCCGCTGATCAGGAAGGTGTGAGAATTTTCTTGAGAGTTTTTTCCAGCGCGGGTGGAATTTCAGCGCTGCGCTCGGTCACCCCCTTTTGATTGCGGCATAGCGTCACGGCCTTCCTGATTCGGGTAGCAAGTCTTGGGTCGGATGCGCCGTTTTCCAAGTCCAGCGCCTGCTCCCAGGCTTCGTCCTCATAGTCTCGGGCACAATGATAGAAGAAAATTAAGGCCGTTCTGGAGGGACGAACATTCAGCGCCCGGTTGATCGCTTCCAAGATTTCGTTCACGCCTTCAGGCTCGGCATTGCGCGCCAAGTCTGCGCGACGAAACATTTCTATACTGCTCATGGCGTTCATCTCCTCCCTAATTTCATTTTCCCTCCCGGATAGTCTGGTGTTGAGAATTGTACCCAAAAAGTTTTTCCATCTGGAAAGCGTTGCCGATCGGGTTTCGACAAAAATTGGATGCGGATGGTATCCCCCGAGGACCAGTCTTTGCATGTTCTCCACGGCGCTTCTCACAACGTATCTGCTATCTCGAACGAAATCCAAGCGCGCCTGTTCCACCCAGATGCGAACGTCGTTTTCGCACTCAAAAAATCTTTTCATTCGCTTCTGACCGACGACCTTTATTACCTCGTCAATATCCAGTTGCTCCTCCGGCCAGTATTCCACTTTCAAGATTCTCTCAATGGCAGATTCCCACCGGGTCGCTAAATGAACAAGAGCCGCTTTCGTATCGGCATCAAATCCGATGATCAGAAAATCGGCATCCATATTGCGCAACAGGTTGTTAAACTGCTCGTTGTAGCTCCACAGCAACTCAGTAGTCTCTTTGGTAGATTGCCGATGGGTATGGTCCCTTTTGCGCGGCCTGTAATCCAGTGGTGGCCTGAGTGCGTCAGGAACAGTGTTGCTTCGTATGAAATGCGCAAACCGGGCCTCCACTTCTGGAGGATGCCCCTCACGGCCCAGACATGCTTCATCAAAATAATAAAACGTCGGCATGTCGGGCGCTGTCTTTAAAAAATGTGGAATCCACGAATCCGCTTCCGCTGTCTCACGATCCAAACTACGTTTGAGCAGGTTTCCCTGCAGTTCGCACAACTGGCGCAAGCCGTCACCATAGCGGTTTTCTTCAAATCCTTGGGAGATAGAGACGAGCACCTTTGGCGCATAAAAAATGCAGCACCGCTCATCGACCGAATTTATGCTAAGTGTTTCTTCCCATACATCCTGATCCCTGTTTCCAGCCAAAGCGACGAGTTGCTCCAGATCAACCGGGGGGCGGTGCGAAAGGAAATGACGAGGAAAAAGAACAACGCCAAACCCATCGCCGGTTCCGACCTTGTTGTCGTTTTGAAAGAATTGTTGCGGCAGGTGGACAGAAGGACGTAAATCCATTCCATGGCTTCGTGTTGAATAAATCATCTTCCTCGCCTCTGGCGTATCGTCATTCAGCCGCTTACGAATAACCTTGGCCAAATCATTGGGAGCAGCCTGGCAGGGGACCTCGACCGGATAGACGTATTCAGGAAGCGGTTCAATTGACAGCCGAACAAGGTTTCGGTCTGGCCAATAGTTCACAACCTCGACGCGCGTTCTGTGCGATATTGTGGCAAACGGAATGTCGTCTTCGTATAGAAGCTTCCGCCACAGAAAGGAACTCATCTCGAAGAGCGCACCAAAAATGGCGAAGTATTCGCTGATAATCGCATGTCGCTTAACGCATGTCTGGATGTCGCTTTGACCGACTTGCCACACAAAAGGTCCTTTGAATCCAGATCCCAACCATTCATTGATTTGGTCATAGACGTACCACGCAGCGGGCATGAAACCGATCGAACTCGCTTTCATGCGTCGTTGATAAAGCACGGCCTCCAACTGGGAGAGAAACCCGATCTCTGGATTCACCCGGACGTGCCGATAAATCGTTTCATTTCCTAACTCGGTCACGAATTTCTGAACCTGAACTTCCGGGCCGCTGGAAAGAATGACGTGGCCAAAGCGTTCATCAAAACGGCGACCGAGTGGAGCGCAACCTACTCGATAATCCTCTGCCGGAGGTTGCATACGATCCAGGCCTCGAAAAAGAATTGCAAAGGTTTCGGCAAGAATGTCGTCGAGATTCGACACTTCCGTCCAGTATACAGGCTCGTCTGCAGCGCGCTCAACGTCTCGGGCGACGTCCTTGGTTGCGAGCAATAAGCGCACATCCATTCGGCTCAGTTTCCCATTGTCTAAATTCTCACCGTTCGCTTTTTTCACCTGTTTCTTGAAATCATACAGGCGACCGATTCGGACGCTGAAGGACGCCAATTGCACATCAGGGAAGATCAGCAGAGTCGAAAGCTCAAAAATCGGTTCATCATCCGCATTAAAGGCAGCTGCCCTGTCATCAAATCGTTTATGACCGGGGCGCCCTGCGTGAGCACGATGTTCCGGCTTTGCGGCAGATGCTTTCAACGGAACCGCGGTCAGGCGATCAATCTCGCAAGTGAGGGTTCGTTTAATCGCTTCTGCGCGGATGTCGCGCACCCTCTGCTCGTGAAGTTCTTCAGCGTTTGCGATACTCGACACGGATTCGCCCCGGCAGAGAGCCAAGAGGATTCTGAGCTGACGCTTCTTGTGAGCAGGTAAACCATCTGGAGGGGAAGATTCCGCGTGTTCCAATCGCTGGAACTCCGCAGGACTGAATGGAATGGGTGGTAGAGCCACGGTCCCAGATTGATATCGGGCTGCGAGAATGCAGTCCATCTTTTCGTAAGCCCGACAGCCCTGGCGCACGGGATTCACAAAACGCCCCGAGCGGCCCGGCCGCAAGAACCCAACTTTTTGGCGAATTTTATTCCGCCGTCGTTTTCATAAATGAATACGACGAGCAAAAGACTCCTCAAAGCGAGCGCGATCGCCAACCGCTGGGATTGCCATCCCAGTTCAGTGATCCGTGTGATGCGGCGCTATGGTGTGAGTGGAATCAAGTTTGGAGCAACGAAACAATCTGCCCGCCGCTTTTCACTGAAGGACGTGGAAACAGTGGAAAAGCTGGCCGGCCTGAACGGAGCACAATGCCTCCCGACCTCTCCACCGCCATCGAAATCTAACGACCTCGCTGAAATGTTATCAGGCCGAGACGACATGCAACGAATTTCACCGTAAGCATCGGCGAATGCCATCACGGGTCTGATTCGAAGGGCCGCCGAAGAAAATCACCAGCGGACGCCTCCGTTCAATCCGACCAACTCGAAACCTCTTCCCCAGAAAACCAAAAAACAAACCAACAAAAAGCAAACATCATGAAAGAAAAAATCACGGCGAACGCCCCAACGGGCCGTAGCCTCACCACAAACAGAAACGGTCACAAGCCGAAGGCTATTCCACCGGATGGAACCGATCACCCTGCCGAAGACGTCACGTCCTCACAGCCGGGGTCCCTTCCGTCGCCAAAGCAAGGGACGTACACTTCGGACGGGTCTGCGCAACCCTTTTCGTTCGGCGAAGATCAAAACGGGAAACGTCCGCCGATTACGCCTGACGCGATCGAGCAGGAGCATGGGCCGCTGGTCGAGGTGAACGACGAAAAGATCCGATTCAACCAGCCGGCCATCGCTGCAAAGTTCGTTGCTGAATATCGCATCGTTTTCGATCCAACCATCAACAGATTCCGGAAGTACGATCCGGAATCCGGAGTGTGGAAAGCGCTCGAGCGCGCCGATGCTCGCAGCTTGCTGGTGGCATTCTTGAAGACACTTGCGGACCAACTTGATCTGCCTGGTATCCTTCCGCTGCGAACCAATGGGTTGTTGAACGCGGTTCTCAGCATCGCACGTGGCATGGCGAAAATGGGCCAGCCGAAAGATGATGAACTCCGCATCCACGTCAGCAACGGCGTCATCCGCTTTGCAGATGGAAAGGCGCATTTGGACTCATTCAGCGCCGACGACTGGGCCATTCACGGGTGCGCCATCGCGTACGACGAGAACGCCAAGTGCCCGCGTTTCCTCAACGATCTGCTGAAGCCGGCTCTCCCTGATCCTGATGACCTTGATCTCCTTCAGCGATGGCTTGGCGGAGTTGTCCTCGGTCGCAATGACGCACAACGGTTTATGCTCCTTCACGGCGGGGGGCAGTCCGGGAAATCAACGGTTATCACCATCGTCGAGGGAATCATCGGGGGCGAAGCAGTCGCTCATCTGCGGACCAGTCACCTTAACGGGCGCTTCGAGACGCAATTCTTCCAGAGGAAAACTCTGCTTGCGGCAAAGGACGTTTCATCAGACGCGTTGCTCAAAAGCGGCGCAAAGACGATCAAATCACTGACCGGCGGCGACCTTATTGAGAGTGAGCAGAAATTCGGGGGGAAAACAAAACTCTTCGGCGGGTTCAACCTCGTCGTTACCAGTAACCACAGGACGCTGCTTGCGCTGGACGATGACGAGTCGGCCTGGCTCAGGCGGTTGCTCGTCCTTGAATTTTTGACGACCCCGAACCTGGTGAAAATCACCAAGCTGGCCGACCGGCTTCTTGCGGAGGAAGGGGCTGGCATTCTCGCCTGGGCAGTCGAGGGCGCGGAAAAGTTGATCGAGGAGCTGCAACGCGGTGACTTCGTTCTCTCTGCCAAACAAAAGGAGCGCATTCAAAATCTGGTGCTGGAATCCCGCTCCATTCAGGAGTTCATCCAGAAGGGCGTGATCACGGAGGCGAAGGCCGATCTGACCGGTGAAGAATTGCATGACGCTTACCGCCAATTCTGCAAGGCCCGCGGCTGGATGCCGAGGTCGATGAAATCGTTCAAAATCGAGATCGGCGAGCTAATGGTGAACATCCATGACTCGCACCGACGGAATGACATCGCGCGCAATGGCCAAACTCTGCGCGGGTTCAAAGGCGTGGCGCTCGTAAGGGCTGCAACACCTGCGACATCGCGGAAATCGACTGCCGGGGATCAGCCTGAACTCCCGTTGGAAGTGCCACCGAGCACACCTCGACCACCCGCCGCTCGCAAAACGCATGCGGTTAAATCCAAGGCGACCAAATCCTGAATCTCATCCGGAAAACATCACACCTGCATTGCCATGAATAACTCCACCAATATCCACGAACGCGAATTCCCGGAAATTGCCATCCGTCGTCAAACGATGAACGGCAAACCCGTCCACGAAATCGATGTCAAAACGATCATCAATTTCCAAAGCAAGTTCGGCGAAAAATATCTCTGCGACGGCCTCACATTCTCGCTGGGCAGCGCGTGCGCCTATAATTGCGCGTTTTGCTACGTCTTGGGCATCGTCCGCCGGCACCCGCAGATCGTCAAATTGCTGAACGAAATCAAGCCTCTGGGCCTCACCTTCGACGACATCGTGATCCGTCGCATAAATGCCTTGGATGTCATTCGTGAACAACTCACGAACAAGAAGCCCCGCCGCGTCGACCTGAGCAAGCCAGCCGTGATCTTCACGTCGCCGCTGGTCGATCCGGCCGCGAATCCAACCCTCGCCAGAGAAACGCTCGGAGCGTGCTTGGAAATCTTCGAGCGGACGGCTTGGACGGTCCGGATTTTGTCGAAAAGCAACCTGCTGCCGATAATCGCACAGGGGCTTCCGGAAAAATATCGGAATCGGGTGATCTTCGGCGTCAGCACCGGCACGCTCGATGACAATCTCGCCAGGTCATTTGAGGAACGCACTCCTCTCGTCTCAAAGCGCCTGGAATCATTGCGGTGGCTCCAGGGTAACGGCTTCCGGACCTTCGGCATGATCTGCCCAAGCCTGCCGCAAGAAAATTACGACAAGTTCGCCGCGGACATGGCGGCCGCCATCCGGGCAGATCTGTGCGAGCACGTTTGGGCCGAGGCGATCAATGTCCGGGGAAATTCCCTGACAGCGACGTGTGCCGCGTTGGAGAACGGCGGATTCAATTTGGAATCCGAACGCCTGAAGGCGGTGTCCGGTCCCGGCAACGGTGCGGCTTGGGAGGAATATGCCCGCGCCACATTCACGGCGCACACGCGTTGCATTCCGCCCGAGAAGCTTCGATTCCTGCAATACGTCAGCGCGAAGACCCGGCCGTGGTGGCAGGCGCGGCGGAACGATGGCGCAGTGCTTCTGGGCAAGGCAGCTCAGGAGGCATGAGTGGGAAATCCGCACTCTATTACGAGGACGCCGCCCAATGAGCAGCCGCGTCAGAATTATTGAGACACCTCCACTTCAAAACAACCGCGAGCTAGCGCCAACAATTCTCAAGTAAATCAAATCACAAAAATCCAACCAACATGAATGCACCTAATTCAAAAACCAATCCATGCCGTTTCGGCTCCAACAGCGATCCCGGGAGCGAAACCGCAAATTATATCCAGACACGTTTCTGGCCCATTGACAACGCGCTGGGCGGAGGCCTTTGCCGAGGTGATTCCACTCTCATCATCGGAACATCGGGTGGAGGCAAAACTCTATGGTCCTGCCAGATGGCCTCAAACATGGCGCTAAATGGGACCAGGGTAGTATTTATTTCCACGGAACAAAATGCCGTCCAGTTGAGGCCCCGTTTTGTGAGCTGCCATTGCAATATCCCATTTTCGCGAATCAATAGTGGAGTCAGAAGCTCCGACCTGACGCCGGGGGAAATGGCTCTCTACCACAGGTTGATCGAAAGGATGAACATAAACGTGTTCCGAATTGTTCAATGGGAGGACCACTCCAAAAGAATCGAGGAGCGTTTTGAGGAAATCCTAAATTCCAATGCCGAGAGTATGGGGAACTTTCCGGAAGTCGTGATTCTCGATGGATTGGGTGGCGCATTTGGAAGGCAGCACAACCACGATGTCTGGGCATACCGAGCTGAATTAAAGCGCGGTGCGTGCCTGATGGCAGAACTTGCCAAGAAACACAATATTCACACGATTACCACCGCTCAGGCGAATGTGAGCCAATGCGTCGGGCGCGTGCGGGTCGATGCCACGGTGCTGTCCGAAAACAAATCGTTGGGTGATCCGATGACAAACATCCTCGGAATATCTGCGCTCAGAATCGATTCTGCAGAACGGGCGGATGGCTATGAGGGTCCGATGTACCGGCGGGAGCAATTCCTCTATCTTTCGAAGTCAAAAAGTGGGGCAGAGCGCCGGATTCAGGTACTCCGGGATTTCGCATTTCAGCGCTTCCTTGCGGCCTGACTTTGAGTCGAGTCGAACCGCATCATGTTAATCCGTAAACCGATGAAAGAATACACTTCACGGGACGGAATTCGGGAAATCCCCGATGATCCGCTCCATCAGACAATCGGAATCACCCGTGCGACTTTCCAGTTCCTTCGCGAAAGTGAAAGCCCGTCCGATTCGATCGCGCTCTTCACCTATTATTGTTACACCGCACGATGGCAAAAGTCGGAAACGGCAAAGGCCAGTGTCCACTTTTTGGCCGAGAGGCTTGGCATGAGTGTCCGTCGTGTAAGGCAGGCCCGTGGAATCCTGAGGAGCTTGAAATTAATTGAAGACAACAATGCTCTCGATGAACGGGGCAAAGTCGTGCACTGGTGCGTAAAGGTCAACCACCTGGCGCACGTGGATCAGATGAATGAGGATGACACATTTAATCCCAACGTGCCGGACCATTGGACGGTAGGCATCACCAAAGTGACATTGGAACGCCTGCAAAAGCACAAATACTTTTCCGACACCGTTTCGGTGTGGCTGTTTTATGCAAATGCTGCCCGTTATCAAAAGACGTCACGGGTGTATATTTCCGTGCGCTTCATTGCGAAAGGATTATCGCTCTCAAAAGACCGGGTTCAACGCGCGAGAAAAACGCTCATGCATTTGAAATTAATTGAGGACTACAAATTCCGGGATAGAACAACTAGAGCAATTAAAAAGTGTTATGTCCAAATTCATTTCCTTACTCACGGGATCTCTGTAGAAGAGTCCCCTGTCACTTTTGCCCCTAGTGGCGAATCGCGCACAAAATGCTTACGCACTGTCATCTTAAAAGATCGAAGAATACAGCCCACCAAGGAAGACCAACCCGAGGACCCTACGGGTAGTTCTCTTTTTTTGGAAAGAGAAAACTTCATTCTTCCCGATTGCAATGCATTGTACTATGTTTTGAAATGTGATTACGATTCCCGGATCGGAAAATCAAATTCCCCGAGGAAAAAGATATTTTCGATTTGGATCAAAATAGCCTCCAATTGCGAAATCATTTGCAACGACCCGTTGGAATTCATGGACGCCTGTTTTCTCATGTTAGATTCGCCTTTATACCCGTCCGGAAAATCCCCACATGGAAATGCCCCCTGGCCGAATCAACTTCAGAGTATCAAATGGTGTCAAAAAGCATGGCTTCAACGCGTCAAATCTCTGACGGATGGTTCCGACACGAACAATATCAAACCCGGAGAAATCGAATGGACGAGAATGCAGCGGCTCGAAACTGAAGCCATGAAACAAAGAATCGGCCATGCCAATATTCATACTCCCGAGGCATTCGAGTATTGCCGAGATCCGATGAACCAGATTCCTGCGATTGCCCGCTGTGTGCTCAGCTACAACCACCCCGTTGTGACGGAACAATATGGAAATGAAGCCTCGAAATGGTTGCGTGTCCGCCATGCCGTTGCGAGATATATTCGTGAGCGTGGACTTCCGTTGCCACCCCAATTTCCCGTTCCGCCGAACCTGATTGGCAAATAGTGCGGCCTCATCGTTTTCGGATGAAAGAGATCATATCACCGGTGCCGAAATTGAAGGTCAGAGAAATGCAGGAGCACCGAAAAGCAGAATAATATTCCTGACGCATCGCGAGAGAAGCATGCAACACTGATGGCTCGGAACGCCGTAATTAGCCCGCAACACTTTATAGGTCGGAGCTTGCCATCGGTGCGGGTTGTCTGATAGTATCATCAACATGTCAGCCACACCGGACGCTACAAACGACATCCACCCATTCTTGCCGTTCCCGAAAGAATTCGAGCACGTCTGCACTTTGCATAAAAGCGCCTACGCGATTAACGACACATGCGCGCGGTTGAAGATGCTCAACGCCATCGCGACGGCATCCGGGAGTTTATTCACGATTTGCACGCCCGACTTCCACCAATACGTACCAGCAGTCAATCTGGCAATTGTCAGCGGCGAGGAATCCCTGCCCCACGGTGCAGCGATGACGGCGTTCAATCCCCTCACCGATATTATGCGTTCGGCACTCGCGATGCGACACCTCAAGGGGCCAAACGTGATCCAGGCTTCGGTTGAACAAGGGTTGCGTGACCGCCAGCTTTTGGAAAATGAAATCGTCGCTCATACTTTGGAACTCGAACAGCTCGGCCCCGTGGAGATTCCCACCGCCGCTCAAGTCGCAGAAATCAGCGAAGACATTTTCAAGACCACGCCTGGTAAACCGCTGGGTGTATTTATGCGAAGGACTCAATTGACGGAAGCGCTGGAGTCAGCACGCACATCCTTGGCGCATGTGAAAAGGCAAATCAGCGCACGGCGAATGCAAGCAGGCGTTTTCATTTTGTTGAGAGACACCCCGTGGAAAGATTTACCTCGGAAGTGTTCTCAGTCCTTCGACGGTAATTGCGGCTACCTGGTATTCGCCCCGGAGGTTCTGAGACAATTATGCAAACTGCGCCGTGTGGACCTTGAAGCCTGCGCTGCCACACTCCACAGCACATCGACGGGATCTGCGTCACCGGGTAATGGCACGTGTGATCTCCTGCCCGGAACATGGGCCATCCTTTGCGGCGAAAAGGAATTGTGGTCCGATGTGTTCGGCAGGGATGCCGTCACAGAGTCGGGTCTGTTGCAGGATTTCCTGTTCGTCGAGGCCGGCAGTGACGGCGCCCAATGCGATCCCGAGGCGATGTGCGATTTGGGGCGGAACACAGCGTGGTGTGAATTCCTGGAACGACTATTCGAACGCCGGCAATGCGAAGCCGGTGCGATCCTGAATTTCAATGTCGAAGGTGCCAGACAATATCTCGAGTTCCGCCGTTGGTGCCGGAGCTTCGCGAGCACGCTGCCGGTGCACATCCGGCCACACTTCGCGCGCTGGCCGCAGATGGCCGCAAGGATCGCCCTCAGCCTTCGCATCATGTGGGATCTGGTGCCTTACGACGTCATGCCCGAGAAATTTCTGAACGCCGCCATCGACTTTATGAAGTTTTACGCGCCGATTCAGGCGAAGCTGTTGGAGAAGTTGATGACGGTGGATTCGAGGGCCGTAGAAGCGGAACGGGAAATGCAGCGCATGCTGGAGAAGTTGCGGAGACGTGGGCCGCTGTCCAAGAGGGGCATCGTGCGCACCTACGACAAGCAGGACTACGGGCGCATCGAGGAGTTGCTGGAACTGGGGGTGGGTCGAAATTTGATAGGGCAGCGAGGCCCCTTATTTTTTGCGATGGCCGTCAGTGGCAGTGGCGTCAGTGCGCCTGATGTACTCAATTTCAGTTGAAGGGTCAAAAATGGAAATCCATCTCCGGCGCTCCTGCAAAAGGCGAAAAATGCTCACGTTCGAATTACCACGGGACGGTATTACCGGGGTTAGCAGGGCGAACATTTCGTTTTTTTCGGATAGAAGATTGACCCAATTCCGCGGCTTCTTTCCGAAGCATCTGCTGATATTGGTCCGCCAAGGCTCGGTGATCTCCCGTCGTGATGGGGACACATTATTGGGCGAGCCGGGCGATGTGCTTTTGGTTCCGAAAGGCGAAGCAGAAATTGAATTCGTTTTTTCCAGGGAATCGCATGGTTTTGTCTGCGAAGTCATCGAGTTCGATGAACGGTCGATTGCAAAGATTTTGCGAGGTTCCCATTGGGCGGAAACGGCCGCCATACGCGCAACGGAGTGTCCGAAAGTCGGAATCAAATTCCCCGCGCTTCGATTGCACCTGTTGTCGCCTATCATGGCATCGATCACCGAGCGTTTTGCGCCGGGGTTAGTTCTCGACCGCATCTTTGATGACCTGCGCCATCTGAGCGCACCATTTTCCCGTGAAGTATTCTACGAGGCCCGTTGGAAGGTGCTTCGTTTTCTTGAATCCCACCTGTGGGAATCGCACTTGGAAACTACCTGGCACGAGGATTACGAGGGAGGCGCCAAACAATTGGAGACGGACTGCAAATTTTTTTGCTCGGTCGAAGGGTTTGTAAAATATCGCCAAATCGAAATCGCGATGGTCTGGCTGCGTTCCGGGGCCAATATCGATACTGTTGCGCGCGCGTTGAAATTTGAAAGCCGATGGGAATTTTTGTGTCTTTTTTCGGCGCTTACAAAACGGCGCGCAAAAGACATCATGGACCCGATGGAGGAAGCTCCGCTGGACCGGTTGTCGGTCGAGGACTTCGAAGAGGCGGTGTCCCCGTTCTGGTGGCGCAGATGGCGTCGGAACACGGTTGACTTTCCAAGTATTGTACAGCGGCTGATGTTACAGAGGATGCAGGAGGCAGAACGCCGGAGTCGCACCGCAGAGGTCCAAGCTTTCGAAAGGCTGCGGAATGGCCGGGCCTTGGTGAACCCCAACGAAACGGCCACGACTCAGGCCAACCAAACTTCGCAATCGAATGATGCTCGGAAAGGCCCCGATGAGTTTCCAGACCGACCGTTGAGTTACGCTCCGCCAAAGGTGCCAACGCCGGAGTTCAATAAAGCCGCGCAGGACTTTTTTGAAATGAAGACCACGGGCATTGAAGTTGTTGTTCCGTTTTTCAAGGACGCGCCGGTGCAACGGCCGAAAGCGGCATAAAGTATTCAAACGCAAAAATGTGCCCGCCTTACACAACCGACGCCCCCTGGTTCGACACGGCCGTTGATAGCGTCAAAAAGAAGCGCGGTTCAGCCCCGGTTGAATTGGACGGAGAACCGTTGATCACAGCGATCACGAAATTCTTTGTGCGGGAATTCCCCGACGTTGATGAGGACAGGATCAAGGAAATGCTGAGCAAGAAAGGCGCTGGCCGAAGTCCGGACGACCTCTTCGCACTGCGCGATTTGCCGGTCAGGGAGTTGGCCTCGACATTTTACAGCAATGCCATGGTGGGGACGCAGGCCAAAGAAGTGGCGGAAAGATATCTGCGTATGTTCGATCTTCATTTCGCGCGCTACGAAAATGACAGGCTCGGCAAGCATGGGCTCGAACATGCCGGGCCGTTTAAGGCTCTTAAAATCAGCCATGGGCCGCAGATCGAGGAGGCGGCTCAATATGCGGGATTAATTCACGACGCTGCGTGTCTGATGGAGTTGGGCGGCATCATTCGCGAGGAAAAGCCCTGGCTCACGGACAGCTCTCGAATCATCAAGCTCCCGGAATTTGGTGAAAATCTGAAAGGACAGATCCTGTGCGAGTTTATGCAGGCGGCGATTATTGATGTCCTGAGCAGCCCGTTGGCGAAAAGGCATGTGTTTGTTTGGCCCACGAATTCCCCGAGGCGCATTGGAAAATTTTGGGAGTGGATGTTGAAACGCCATCTGCCCTGGCCCGACAATCTGATCTCGTTGACGACCGAGAGGAATTATCGGGCTGACTTCCGTGCTTGGCTCTCCGGGCAGGAATGCGATCGTTCGACGGGGCGAATGAAGATCCCGCTGCCATATTGGGCTCCATTCACGGCCGTGGTCGGCGGGCAGCAGATGGAAGAGCTGCTTATGCGACCTCACCGCATTTCATGGTGCATTGTTGAAAATTCGACGACCAATGCCGATCTTACGTGGATTGAACGGCTGCACACACGATGCGGGAAATCCGACACGGCGCTCTTCGTCAATGGCATTGGCCGAACTCCGGTATTTGAAGGAAAACCTGTGGCGTTGAAAGACGGGAGCGCGGCGGGCTGGAATGAATGGCCCGCCCCGTTGCGAATCAGGGAAACCCCCGCGTGGTTCATGAATACTCGCAGGACTGAACCGGAACCGGAACTAGTGAAGAAGATCAAAGAAGGGGTGAAGAGATTGGAGTGGAATGCATTTCCTTCAAGCCTCCATGGTTCGCTCACAAGTTGAACGTGAACCCGTGACGTGCGGCTGCTGAGCGCGCTCGTCGAAAAATTGAAGTCGAAAATTGTGTCTTGCAAATATCCCGCCCGCTCGCTCTACGGGTTCGCATGGCAACCCCCAAAAAGACCTCCCGCAAACCGAACGCAGCCTTCATGAAGCCCGTGCAGCCCGACGACAAACTCGCCGCGGTCGTCGGCTCTGCTCCGTTGCCCAGGACTGAACTCACGAAAAAGCTCTGGGTGTACATCAAGAAACACAAACTGCAGGACGCCAAGAAGAGAACCCAGATCAACGCCGATGACGCATTGAAGGCGGTCTTCAACGGCAAAAAATCGGTTTCGATGTTCGAGATGACCAAACTGGTCTCGGGGCATCTGAAGAAGTAGCCGCCATTATTGCGCCGACGCTGGTGGCGAATGAGCACCGTATCGAAATTCGCCCAAGCGCTCGCGGAGGGCATGGCGGTCACACTTTACGCGATAGCCGATGTGTTCAGCCGCCGGCTTGGCGAAGGAGCGGCGTCGCCGGTTGTTGCCGACTGATAATTCCGGTCCGCCTACACTTTCGCAGCAAACGGATTCGGAGCCTTCCCGGCTCGGATCGCCGCCCATCGTTTCATCGCCGCGGCCTTGAGCTTCG
>Ga0194061_1000257_pt1 | contig 32406 bp, 26 predicted proteins | sample SepL2221m_MetaG_FD_163423 | JGI IMG/M metagenome (GOLD analysis project Ga0194061, IMG submission 163423) | Anoxic zone freshwater microbial communities from boreal shield lake in IISD Experimental Lakes Area, Ontario, Canada - Sep2016-L224-21m | ecosystem: Environmental > Aquatic > Freshwater >... | reverse complement strand
AACGTTGACAGCGATGGTTAGTTGGGCGGTCTCGGGGGCGCCTGCCCAGCTAGTCAACTGCTGGCAAGCAGTCTTCAGTACCCATAAGCCCAGAGGCAAGATCAGCCTCGTCTCTTCCGCCAGGGGGATAAACTCGATCGGCGAAACCTTACCCCGACGGGGATGAGTCCATCGCAACAGCGCCTCTGCTCCCGTTACCCGATTCAGGTGATCGACCTGAGCCTGATAGTGGAGTGAAAACTGGTTTTCCCGCAAGCCTTCGCGAAGATCCGCATCCATGGCAAATCGGGCTGCCACCACCGACTGCATTTCAGGATCAAAGAATCGCAACACATTACGGCCCGACGCTTTGGCTCGGTACATGGCCAGATCAGCTTGCTTGAGCAGTTCTTCCAATGAATTTTTCTGGTCGCCGAACAGGGTTACGCCAATGCTTGCCGTGTTGTGGTGCTGTTGATCCTGAACAGTGTATGGCTGGCCAAGCATTTCAAGGACTTTTACGCCCACCAGCTCCGCTTGGCTGGTCGCCTCCATTGTGGTGTTACCCAAGCCTTCGAGCATCACGACAAATTCGTCACCACCGAGGCGTGCCACGGTATCGCCCTCACGCACACAACTCTCAATCCGGTGCGCCACCTGCTTGAGCAACAGGTCACCCACGTGGTGACCACGCGTATCGTTAAGTTCCTTGAAGTTATCCAGATCAATGAAAAAGAGGGCCCCGTGCCGCATGGTGCGGGCGCTAACAATCAAGGCGTGCTGCAACCGGTCCATCAACAGCCTGCGATTGGGCAGGCTGGTCAATGGATCTGAGAAAGCCAGAAGCTGGATGCGTTCCTCATTTTGTTTTTGCTGCGTGATATCAGAAAACGTGGCAACGTAATTGGTCAATCGACCCTGCTGGTCATGCACCGCCGTGATGGAACTCCATTCCGGAAAAATCTCACCGCTTTTCCGGCGATTCCAAAGCTCTCCCTGCCACCGGCCATTGAGGGCGATGCAGTCCCACATCTCTCGGTAGAAACCCTTGTCATGACGCCCAGACTGGAACATTCGCGGATTATTACCAACGACTTCTGTTTGCCCATAGCCAGTGATTTCGGTGAAAGCACGATTGACCGCGATGATGGATCCATCCGGCTTCGCAATAATCACACCCTCCGCACTGTTGTCAAAAACGGTTGCAGCCTGGCGCAGGTTGTCCTCCATTCGTTTGCGTTCGCTGATGTCAAGCATGACTCCCACCATGCCGGCAACCGTGCCGTCGGACTCGGTATAAGTGGCTTTATGAAACATCACATCGCGCATTTCGCCGCTCGCATTGCGGACCGAACTTTCGTAAATCTGCGATCCCGGTCTGGCCAGCAATGCTCGGTCGGCGTCCAAGTACTTTTCAGCCATTTCAGCGCTGGAGATGTCGTGCGGACCCTTTCCAATCAGGCTCGCGGCATTGACCCCGATAAAGGTCGCGAAGGCGCTATTGCAGCCCAGATAGCGCGAATGCGTGTCCTTGTAAAACACCGGGCTGGGAATGGCCTCGATCAATTGCTGTTGAAAGTGCAATTGCTGGGACAGTTCTGCAGTACGTGCAGCCACCCGAGCTTCCATCTCCACATTGGAAGCTATTAACGCCTGGGTACGGTCTTGCAGCAATTGCTGGTCGCGGCGGCGCTCTGTGATGTCTTGAAGCGTTTCTATGGCCCCCTGCACTTCGCCATGGGCATCGCGCAGTGGTGCTGCAGTGAAATACAGCCACTTACCGCTGTCTCCCATCTGTGGGAAAAAACCTTCTGCTTCAAACGCACCGGCAATCAGAGTGGATCGGGCGAAATTCTGGTAACGGGTCTCGGTGCTCTGGTCCAGCAATCCGGAAATCACCATATCAGCCAGGGTAACCCTGTGATCAGCATAAAACGCCTGCCAAAAGTCTTGTCGACCCAGCATCTGCTGCGCGCTGTGGCCAGTCAAATTGGTGCAGGCCTGATTCCAGTGGGTCACTCGATGCTGTGTATCAATCACAAAGGTCGCTATTGAGCTGCCATCAACAATCTGCGACAGGTGGCGTTCGCTGCGCCGAATTTCCTCCTCTGCATGACGCAGATCGGTAATGTTGCTTCCGATGCCCCGGTATCCCTCAAACACTCCGTCCTTATTGAACATCGGCATACCGCTGATATAGAAGTACTGAATGACGCCGTCAGCACCGGGTATCTGATACTCAAAATTACGAAACGGTTCGTGCCGCTCGTGGGTAGCAATGTGCTGCGCCAACTGTTCAGCGCTGACACCGTAAATGGGCATATCCCATCGACGCTTACCAAAGAAATCACTCTGCCTTCGCTTTAGTTTTTCCGCCGCTTGGCCAAAAAATCGGGTAAACCGGAACTGTGCATCTTGTTCCCAAAACCAGTCTGAGGACAACTCAGCAAAATCAGACAAATCCCGGGTCCGCTCTTCAACCAAGGATTCGGCCTTCTTATAGGCATCGCGCAGCGCCACTTCGGCATGGCGGCGACGTGTAACGTCAGTGTAGGTCGAGACAAAGCCGCCACCCGGCAAAGGTCGGTCGACCACTGCAAGCGCATTGCCGTTGGGGCGGACATGCTCAAAATGGTTCAGGGTGCTGGTGCGAGCCAACGCAATGCGGCCGTGCACCATTGCGTCGGCTTCGGCCGAAGTGTAGCCAGCACTATCCGCGTAATAGCGCAATAGGGTCTCAATGGACATGCCAAAGCAAACATCTTGCAGCGGCATATCCATTAATTCAAGAAAACGCGCATTCCAAACAACCAACCGCATCTCGGCGTCAAACACCGTGATGCCCTGATCAATGTTGTCTACCGCATCACGCAAGCGCGCCAGACTGCGCTCAATGCTTTCGCTTGCATAACTGAGCATCTGGTTCAAATTGGATCCAGCTGTATCGCTTCGCGTTGGGGTAGGCCGCACGCCCTCTTGTTGGCGCACGCGCAACATAGAAGTCACACTAAAACGCACAAGTCGGACCAGCGGTCGAACCAGCTCCAACGGGCCAGCAATGGCAAAACAAATAGCCCGTTTGCCATCACAGTCGATCGCCATATTGAAGCCTTCACGCATGACGATGGACTTGGCAGCCTCTTCGCGGGACACGCCATACTCGTCCAACTCACCTCGCATGATTTGCGCAGCGATGGCATGGATGCTGCCGATGCGATCCCGCTCGCTGGATGCCATGATGCGGCCTTCTGTACCCATAAAACTACAGGCCAGACCCAGTTCAACAAAGAGTAGGTCGCACAACTCCTGCCCGAATTCAACGTCAAATGAAGCGCTCATAGGCGTATCTTTTCAGCACCTTGGTTGTCATATCGGCGGCTCAGCACGGCTTCATCCCGACTGACATCTTCCGCAATTAGATCAACAACGTCGGGCGGACTTCGATAAAAAACTACAAAACCGCTGCATCCCCTGCAGCTATTGATCAACTGTTGTAGTGTCCAATTTGATACTAAGGCTACGGATCAGATGCCAATAAGGGGTTTTCCCTAAACGGAAATGCTTGAACAGCAAAAGTAAAGTTGAACCCATATGGGAAAACTTCGGTTTTGGGTTATCCGTATTCAGGAATCAAGGTACCGAACACCCGTCAGTTGTTCCGACACGTCCCACAGGCGCAAAGCGTCACCCAAATTGCGCGAACGTCGGTTGGAGCCGACCTTTACCGGGTCGCCCCGCATCTCCCCAGGGGACTGGGGACCACAATAGTCACCGCCAACAATATCTTCGCCAAGTGCTGCATACAGAGTTGGCAAAGCACCGCCTGCGGCCGACTGGAACACCAGGGCGGTGAGCGGATTGAGAAACCCCACCACCGACGGCATGTGGCGAAACAGGCTGGTCGCCGAAACACCGGGGTGAGCGGCCACGGAAAGTGTGGTCTGCCCGGCTTTCAGCAAGCGGCGTTGCAGCTCATAAGCAAACATCAGGCACGCCAATTTACTTTGCCCGTAGGCAAGTCGCTTGCTGTAACCCTTTTGAAAATTCAGGTCGTCGAAGCGAATGCCACTCCACTTATGCGCCAAGCTGCTGAGTGAGACCACGCGCGACCCAGGTGTACTGTTTAACGGCGGCAGCAGCAAACCGGTCAATGCGAAGTGCCCCAGGTAGTTGGCTGCTAACTGGCTCTCGAATCCATCCTTACTCAGCGAAAAGGGCGGCATCATGATGCCGGCGTTGTTGATCAGCAGGTCCAGTGTAGTGTGGTGTTTCAAGTACTGAGTGGCAAAACTGTGCACCGACTTCAGATCGCACAGGTCCAGCTCCAGACATTCCACGGTGCTAGCGGGGTATTGCGCCAAGATGCGCGCTCGGGCCGCCTCGGCATTGGGAAGACTACGACACGCCAACACCACGGTGCAATCTTTTTCAGCCAGCGCCAACGCAGTTTCAAAGCCCAGTCCGGCATTGGCCCCAGTGACGATAGCGATGCGCCCGGGCTGGCCTGTGACGTTATGCAATGACCATGGCATGGGGAGGCTCCTGTAACGATATGCTTTTCCAAGCAGATAGTAGAACAAGTCCGCTTATGCAGGGTATGCACGGGCTATTGCAAAGGCTTCTTACCTCATTAGACTATCCGGATGGCTCCGCACACCAATGTCCCTCAACCTTCCGCACAGCGATTGAGTGGGTTGGCAGCATGGTCACGCTTTCTATGGGCCTTGCCATTGCTTCTGTCAGTGGCCTTCACCGCATTGGTCGTGGCCTGGGCACAGGACAATGACCGACTGGAGCGCGAAACACTGCGGCGAACCGTCATAGCTGACACTCTAAGTCTGGAAGCACAACTCACGAGCCGCCTGGAAACCGAAACCGCAAAGCTTAGAGCTGCTGCGGCCCGGTTACCGGCACCTGTGTCTGACGGCAACGGCAGCCGTCAACTGGCTGCTCTGCCAGAAATTGCAGCCGGTCTGGATAGGCGCTGGCTCAGCGTGATCTGGCTCAGCGCCAACGGACAGATCGTGGGGGAGATCCGCCGTGACCAGCGCCCAGGCGCACAACCAATAGCACAAATTGAAGGAATAACCCTACACCTTCTAGCCCCCACCAGCGATGAACATCGACCACAAACAGGACAACTCATCGCGCGCTACGACCCGGCGGACGTGATCAAAAGCAAGGATTTTTGGTGGCTGGCTGCGCAGTATCAAGTGCAATTGGTCACCGGGTTTGGCGAAATAATAGTGTCTACCGAAAACCCGGGGCTTGTTGCGGCGGGTGAGACCTACGAAATGCCATTTCGGGCTATTCCCGATGCACAGCTGCGACTGACGCAGCGCGTGCGTCAACCCCACTGGTTCAGCACGCTGCCTGTTGTCCTCATGGTCGGTTTTTTGGTTCTCCTAGCCGCGTCCACCGTGCTATTGCGCCGGCAAATGAACCAGGTGGCCCGCGCAGAGTCTGCCTGGCGAACCGAGGCTGCTTGGCGCCAGTCGCTGGAAGAATCGGCCCTAGTGGGCCTGCGCGCGCGCGATCTGGATGGACGGTTACTGTTTGCCAACCGCACTTTCTGCGACATGGTGGGCTACACGCTGGCGGAACTGATTGAGCAGCCTCCAAACTTGGAAGGGCGAGCACATCAAAAGGGTCACACCAATAAACCTGGTAGCAAGCCGCAAGGGCAGGAGACACGGTGGCGTCACCGTGACGGGCGCATGCTGGACGTCATGGTGTTTGAGTCACCGCTAGTCGATGGTCTGGGCCATCAGGTGGGTTGGATGGGTTCCACCGTGGACGTGACAGAGCGCAAGCGTCTAGAGGAACTGGAACGGCGCCAACGCGAAGTACTGGCTAACCACGCACGGCTCTCCACGCTGGGCGAGGTAGCATCCACACTGGCACATGAGTTGAACCAGCCACTGACCAGCATCGTGAGCTACAGCGCAGGCATAGCGATAGCGCTGGAAAGGCAACACCAGTTGGACCCAGAACTGGTGGCTGCGGCCAAGGCGTTGTCCGGCCATGCATCGCAGGCCGGAGACATCGTGCACCGTATCCGCGCGCGCCTGGCCCGACGGGAACCGGTTCTAGAGTCGAGTTCGATCAACACCCTTGTGGCCCATGCCGTGACCCTCCTACAGCGCGACCTTAAACGTGTCGGAATTGATGTATCCGTGGAGCTCGACTCCAACCTTCCCCCGGTCCACATAGACCGTATCGGAATCGAGCAGGTGGTCTCCAACCTGCTGCGCAATGCGGGTGATGCCATGGCAGGCAGCACCGGTTCAAAGATCATCCACGTGCGCACCTGCCTCAGCCTGAGACCATCGATGAGCCAGACGCCGGGTTGGGTCACAGTGGAGGTGATCGATCGGGGAACCGGACTGGACGGTCGTGACATTGAAACCCTCACCGAGCCATTTTTTTCGACCAAGCGGGAAGGAACCGGCTTGGGACTCGCCATCTGTCGCTCCATTTTGGAATCCCACGGCGGTGTGCTTTATGCACAGGATGCACCCATCAGCGGCGCGCAGTTCAGTTTCTCTCTGCCGCCCGACACCATCACTCTGGAGGCGTCGCAATCATGACCGATCAGACCATTTTTCTGTGTGACGACGACGAAGGTGTGAGGTCGTCAATTTCATTCTTGTTGCGCCAGCATGGTCTGAGGGTCGCAACCTATGCCAGCGGCCCGGAGTTGCTGGCGGTACTGGATGCGTCAACGGTTTCGGCGCGCGGTATTTGCATTTTAGATGTGCGCATGGAGCCGTTGTCTGGTCTGCAAGTGCATGAGGCACTGATCACACGCGGGCTTGGCGCACGCATGCCGATTCTGTTTTTGAGTGGTCACGGCGACATCCCCATGGCGGTTAGTGCCATGGCCCGCGGGGCATTCAATTTTGTCGAAAAACCCTACGCGAACGATGACCTGGTGCAGCTAATTCATAGCGCCTTGGCGCTGGAAGTGCAATGGCATGGCCGCATGGCACGACATGATGCCTTGCACCAGCTAATTTCCGGCTTGTCGCGCCAGCAGGTGCGCCTGATGCCATTGGTCGCTGCGGGCGAGTTGAATAAGACCATTGCCTGGAAAATGGAACTCAGCGTGCGCACGGTGGAGGAGCATCGGCGCAAGATTTTTGATCGACTTCACCTGCACTCAGCCGCAGAACTTGCCACTCTGCTGGCCGAAGCCCGGGTTGCTGGTATCGACATTCCACGGGACACCGACGCCCCATAATCCTGCTCGCGTATCAGTTGGCCTTGGTCGAAGCCGAAACAAAACCTCGGGCTCAATAACTCGCATGTATTCAAGCCTCGCCTGCTGGACCTCTACTCGTCAACAATGGCCGTCATAATGACTCCTACTGATCGCATGCCATGCTGACGCCTACTGACGCCACGCCAAAAAAATCGATGGGGGAATTGCACCGGGCCCGGGTGCGTGTGACGCTTTGGATCGGTTCGACCCTGCTCATCGTGCTGGGACTGGGCTGGGGGTTGTTCTTTTCCACGAAGGGGGCGTGGGCCATTGTGGCAACCGACGTTGCCATGGTGTTGGTTGGCATCACGATTGCCATCCTTACCCATTTCAAGCGAACACGAATTGCCTTCTTCTTACTGACAGCCAGCATGCTGCTCATCATTTGCGGCATCTCGTTGCTGCTGGATATTCCTGACGCACAGGCACCACGTTCAACTCACCATTTTCTTCTGGTGCTGGCGTTGGTCTCGTTGCTCTTTCTGCGCGATGACCGGGCTGCTGTGCGCTTCGGTGTAACTGGCGTGTGCCTGATCGCATTCGTGGTGTTGGCCAGCTCAAACATCAGCTTTGGATCGGCGTATGCGTTGCCGGATGGCATGCGGATATGGGGTACCTGGGTCAACAATGCGTTTTCTGCCATCGGGATTTATTTGACCATCCACGTCATGGTGTTGGACGTTGCCGAGCAATCGGCACTGGAAACAGCTTTGCGAGGCGGACTGGGGCGTGGCGAGTTTTTTCTGGTGTACCAGCCACAAGTGACATCGGAGGGTGTCGTAACGGGTGCTGAAGCCCTGTTGCGATGGCGACACCCCAAGCTGGGACTGATTCCGCCCGACGACTTCATCCCCCTGGTCGAGCAAACTGGACTGATTCTGCCCCTGGGCGCCTGGGTTCTCGGAACGGCGTGTGCACAGCTGGTCGCGTGGGCTTCGCAACCTGACTTGAAGCGTCTGACACTGTCGGTCAATGTTAGCGTGCACCAGTTCCGGCAGACTGATTTTGTGCAGCAGGTGAGGTCGACAATGGAACTCACCGGTGTTCAGGCCCATCAGCTGAAGCTGGAACTGACGGAAAGCTCCCTGGTGCACGACATTGACGACATCATCGTCAAAATGGAGCAGCTCAAGGTGCTGGGTGTGGGCTTTTCTCTGGATGACTTTGGCACCGGTTTCTCATCGCTGAATTACCTTAAACGCTTGCCCCTGGACCAGTTGAAGATTGACCAATCCTTTGTGCGAGATGTTCTTACTGATCCCAATGACGCAGCCATTGCACGCATGGTCATAGGCCTGGGCGACAGTCTGCATTTTGCTGTCATAGCTGAAGGCGTTGAGACCTATGGGCAGCGCAAGTTCCTGATGGAAAACGGTTGTCACCTTTTTCAAGGCTACTTGTTCAGCAAGCCGGTGACGGCCGATGCGTTGGTACAGTTTGTTCGTTCGTCGGCCGCAAATCAATCTTGACAGAACCCACATAGAAATCGCCGCTGGCGGTTGGCAGATCTGTCGCTGCACGCATGCGGGTGTTGGCTTGCTTCTGGGTGGGGCCAGCCAGCGGCTCAACCCGAACAGGGTTGCCTGTGGGCAATTCGGCTATGCCGATGTCAATAGTACTCATAGGACTTCATTGGACCGCAGCTATCGCAATGTTTCATTGCTACGCGCCCCGCAATCACGGAAGTAGCGATGCTTCGTGAACCAATACTGGGTTTACCCTCGGCCAACGTTGTTTGGCAGGGTTCTGGCATCGCCTACAGGCTCCATTGGCACCAGAATCCACATCAGCACATATACCAAGAGGCCTGTGCCGCCCAAAATCAGCATCAGCGTAAACGCCAGACGCCACAACCAGGTATCCAGACCTGTAAAACTGGCCATTCCCGCACACACACCACCCAGCCATCGATCCGTGGTGGATCTACGCAAGCCATTCAATGCCGAAACTTTGGACAAGGCGGTCGTGGCAGGCGCCTGTAGCAGTTGTGCCTTGGCCTGTGCGAATTCTGCTTCACTCAGGCTGCCACGGTTGCGTAGTTGTTCGAGGTTTTCAAGATCTTGTGCTAATGACATACAAACTCCATCGGTTCAAAGTATCGGACTTGGTTGACGGCGCAAGAATAGGATTTACCTTTTCACCATGCCAGCACCAAGCGACCAACGGCATTTTTGACCGCGCAGAACGTCCCTACGGCGGTACGGAATACAGGCGGGCAAACACGCCCAACGGGTGATGCGCAAAGGCAACCGACAACATAAAGGCGTAACACAGTAGGGCGGCTATTAGGCTGACCGCCCGCAGTGGCTTTGTGGGCGCTCGCTTGAGTGCCAGCGTGCCCAGCACAATATAGAGCAATAGCAAACCAATCTTTGTGCTCAGCCAGGGCACCGCAAACGGGTTGATCTCCAGAATGGTCAACAGTAGCAGGGCTGCACCCAGGAGCGCGGTGTCGATGGTGTAACTCAGGCGTCGCACTCTGGGCACCATGGCCCAGCGCGCACCGCGTAACACCCCAAGCCCTCTGGCTACAAAAAGGGCACCACTGGTCAGGACCAGGGTGATATGGGTTGCACGGGCCAGCGGGTACAGTTCGGGCAGAGTCATGGTTGCTCAAGAATACAGGCAAACGTTGGCCGCCAGGGTCGGGGGATCAGCCGTTTCATGGGAAGTGGCGCCACAGCCGGTTTTCGCGATTCTAAATGCGATACACTCTCATTTAGAATCGTGCTTTCCCCGCTCCACATGCTTGCCACCACCCTGCGACTGACCCATTTGCCAACCGGCGCCCACGCGACCGTGGCTTGTGTCAGTGCAAATTCGCCCGATGCCAGTGCTGCGACACTGGAACGCCTGGGCGAGCTGGGCTTTATTGCGGGCGAGCCGGTGCAGTTGCTTCAACGCGGCCCCGGTGGGCGCGAGCCCTTGGCCGTGGTGGTGGGGGAAACCATGTTTGCCCTGCGCTGGCTGGAGGCCGACTGCATCGAGGTCTCCCCCACATGATTTCTGCCACCTACGCAGCCACTACACGGCCCTGGAATGTAGCCCTGGTGGGCAACCCGAATTGCGGCAAAACAGCGCTTTTCAACCTGTTGACCGGTGCGCGCCAAAAAGTTGCCAACTACGCCGGCGTCACGGTGGAGCGCAAGATCGGTCTGATCCGCCTGGCCAGTGGGCATACCGTTTCCATCATCGACCTGCCGGGCGTCTACAGCCTGCACCCGGCAACGCCCGACGAAGAGGTTACGATGGAAGTCATCGAAGGCAGGCGCACCGGCGAAGCACCGGTGGACGCCATCGTCGCCGTGGTCGATGCCACCAATCTGCGCATGAATTTGCGCCTGGTACTGGAATTGCAACGACTAGGGCACCCCGTTATCGTGGCTCTGAACATGACCGATGTGGCCAAGGCGCAGGGGCTGGTAATAGACATTGCCAGGCTCTCCACCGAACTAGCCTGCCCGGTGGTAGAGACCGTGGCGGTGCAGCACAATGGGCACACCAATTTACTGGCTCAACTGGACCATGACTTTGCCCGCTCGCTGGCCGCTCCTGATGTCCACACGGCAGCACCGGCCGTTGCCACGCACCACACACCACGCGCCAGTGCCGACATCCAGCGCGAAGTACGGCGCATTCTGACCATTGCCGCCCCTGGCGCGGTGCAGTTCCAACGCTTCCATTTTCGGGTAGATGCGTGGGCGATGCACCCTGTTTGGGGACTGATGATTCTGGCCGCAGTACTGTTTCTGGTGTTCCAGGCGGTGTTTTCATGGGCCAACGTGCCCATGGACGCCATCAAGTTGACCATGGCCTTTATGGCGGATTGGACCACGGCACACATGGATGACGGCCCACTGCGCAGTCTGCTGGTGGACGGTGTCATTGCCGGTGCTGGCGGCGTGCTGGTATTTCTGCCGCAAATTCTGATTCTGTTTTTCTTTATCCTGGTGCTTGAAGATTCTGGTTACCTGCCGCGTGCTGCCTTTTTGCTGGACACGCTGATGGGGAAAGTCGGCCTGTCAGGACGTGCCTTTATCCCTTTACTGTCGAGTTTTGCCTGCGCCGTGCCTGGCATCATGGCCACGCGCACCATTGCCAACTGGCAGGACAGACTGGCCACCATCATGGTGGCACCGCTCATGACCTGCTCAGCGCGACTGCCCGTGTATGCCCTGTTGATTGGCGCCTTTGTGCCCGACCGCAGCATTGGCGTATTCAACTTGCGGGGGCTGACTCTGTTTGTGCTGTACGTGGCCGGCGTGGTCTCAGCCATGGCGGTGGCCTGGGTATTCAAACGCATCTGGATGAAGAACCGCTACCAGCCCCTGATGCTGGAGTTGCCACCTTACCGCCTGCCTGGTCTGCGCAACCTGGTAGTGGGCTTATGGGAGCGAGCGCGCATCTTCCTGCGCCGCGTCGGCACCATTATCTTTGCCATCATGGTCGTGTTGTGGTTCTTATCCACCTACCCCGGACCACCCGACGGCGCCACTGGAGCTGCCATCCAATACAGCATCGCCGGCATGCTGGGGCATTTTCTGGAGCCGCTGTTTGCGCCCATTGGCTTTAACTGGCAAATTTCTATTGCCCTGGTGCCCGGAATGGCGGCGCGTGAGGTGGCGGTGGGCGCACTGGGTACCGTCTATGCCCTGTCGGCTGCGGGAGATTCGGTTGCAACCTCGCTGGCGCCCGTTATTGCACAAAGCTGGTCGCTGGCCACAGCGTTTTCGTTGCTGGCCTGGTATGTGTTTGCGCCGCAATGCATCTCGACCTTAGCCGTAGTCCGGCGCGAAACCAACTCTTGGAGATACCCCATACTGATGACAGCCTATATGTTTGCGCTGGCCTACTTGGCGGCATTTGTGACCTACCGCATGGCGTTGTGGCTGGGAGGGTAACGGACATGACCGTTCAACATCTGGTTGTTTTCGTGCTGGTGGCGGCTTGCTGCATCTATGCTCTGTGGACGCTGATGCCCTCAGTCGCACGGCGTTTCATCGCAAAACAAATGGTGAAATGGCCACTTGGGTCGGCATGGAAGACGAGGTTTCAGCAAGCCGCGTCCGAGCCATCGGGTTGCGACTGCAGTGGTTGTGACAAGGTGGTGGACCTGCAACGCTCAGCGCGACCAAAAATTGTTCACTTTCATTCGCGACCTAAGGACTGACGGGCAAACGCCCATTTGACGCCTTCAAACCACGCCAACCCCAAGGCCACCGCAACCAGTCCACCGCCCAAAAGTTGCGGCGATGGCAACTCAAATGCGAACAGCTGATTTATCACCGGAATAGTCAATACACAGGTCAGCAACCCGAGCGTGAACAGCGTGATCCACGCAAAAGAATCGTTTGCCACGTGGGGGCCCAGCAAAGTTGCTGGTGCCCACGACCGGTTTACATGGATAAGGCCCAGGTTGGAGAGGACCAACACCAGGAACGCCATGGCGCGCGCGGCATTGTCCGAGCCTGTTACGTCGCGGGTCAGACCAAATACCACCAGCAAAATTCCCAGTAAACCAACTCCTTGCCAGAAGCCGCGTGCCAGCACGGTGCTGTCAAACAGCCGCATGCCCGGGCTACGGGGCTTATCGGTCATTGCCTGGGCCTCCAGGGGCTCAGCCTCAAAGACCACCGAGCAGGCTGGATCAATGATAAGTTGCAAAAACAGAATATGCACCGGCATCAGCAACATGGGCCAGCCAAACAGGACCGGCAGCACCGATAGCCCGACGATGGGCACGTGCACAGCAACTACAAAAACAATGGCCTTGCGCAAATTCGCAAACACCCGCCTGCCGTAGCGTACGGCCACTACCAGAGAAGAAAAGTCATCGTTCAACAATACCAGGGCGGCGGCCTCGCGCGCCACATCCGTACCCCGCGCGCCCATGGCAACGCCAATGTGCGCAGCCTTGAGGGCGGGTGCATCATTGACACCGTCGCCCGTCATGGCAACCACATCACCACGCGCTCGAAAGGCCTGAACCAGACGCAGTTTCTGTTCAGGCTGCACCCGACAAAAGACACTGGTATCGGCCAACCGGGTGTGCAGAGCCGCATCGTCCAGGGCATTCAGCTCGGCCCCTGTCATAACAGTGCCGGAACTGATCAGCCCAGCCTGGCGGGCAATGGAAACCGCTGTAGATGGGTGATCACCCGTGATCATCACAACCCGAATACCTGCCGCGTGGCATTCTGCAATGGCTTGTGGTACGTCCGCACGCACCGGGTCTTGCAAGGCCACCAGCCCCAGAAACTCGAAATCAAAATCATGTTGGTTGCCCGGAAGCGCATCTGCGGCAAACGTTGCCCGCGCCACGCCCAGCACACGCAAACCGATGCGCGCCATCTCGGTCACCTGTTGGGCAATCGCCGTGCTGCGCGAGGCGTCCATATGACACAAATCAATGATCGCCTCGGGTGCGCCTTTGGCGGCAATCATGCGTTCGTGCCGGTCCGGCGACTGCCAGACGCGTGACATGGCCAACATCTCTTTGGACAGCGGGTAGTCGTCCAGCAGCGTCCAGTCGGCATGCAAATGTTCAGTATTGGCCAGCAGCCGTTGCCCGGCATCGCCAATGGCCGTTTCCATGGGATCAAAGGCGCGGCGGTGGCTGGCCAACACGGCGTATTCGAGAACACCATGCAACGCTTCCTGCAACGCAACGGTGCGATCACTCTCGCAGTCATAGGCCACCGACTCAGACCACAGGCGGCTCACCGCCATGCGGTTGGCCGTGAGCGTACCGGTCTTGTCAACGCACAGAACCGTCGTGGCACCCAGCAGTTCGATAGCCGGAATGCTGCGCGCCAGCACGTTCTCGCGCGCCAACCGCCAGGCGCCCAGCCCCAAAAATATGGTGAGCACCACTGGCAACTCTTCGGGCAGGATGGCCATTGCCAGTGTCAGACCAGCCAACAGGCCATGCAGCCAATCGCCAGTGCTGACGCCGTAGACAACCGCCAGTCCCGCCGCCAGCACCAGGCCCACAACGGCCACGCGTTTGACGACCCGCTGTGTCTCCAGTTGAATGGGCGTACTCTCGCTTCCCAGTGCTGCCAGTGATTGACCGATGCGCCCCAGCGCGCTGCGCGCTCCAGTGGCAATGACTCGCCCCCGCGCGGTGCCCTGCGTCACCAGTGTGCCGGAAAAAACCTGCTGCACATCAGTTGTCGCCGCCGTTTCAAGCGCCTGCTTGTCCACCGGCACCGACTCACCTGTCAGGAGCGACTCGTCCACCATCAGGTTGGAAGCCTCCAACAGTTCCAGATCCGCTGGAACACGGTCGCCTTCGGCCAGCAAGACGATGTCGTCACACACCAACTCGCGCCCGGCAATGCGAAGGATCTGCCCCCCCCGCACGACCAGCGCGCGCGGGCTCGACAGGTCGCGCAGCGCATCGAGTGAACGCTCGGTGCGCCGCTGCTGCACAAACGTGATGCCCATGACCACGAACACAAAGCCCAGCAACATTAGCGCCTCGTGCCGGTCACCCAGCACCATGTAGATGACGCCACAAGCCACCAGCAGCAAGAACATGGGCTCTGATACAACGCCAATTAGCAGGTGCAGCGCGCTGCGGGGCTTGGAAACGGGTAGCGCATTAGGCCCATCCTGGGCCAGGCGCTGGCGTGCGGCCTGTTCAGTCAGGCCGACTTTCACGCTGCCGCCCGGCGGTTCTGGGAGCGATGAAGAGTCAGACATAGTGACCAAACTCAGTGTTGGGTAGGTCCAGCTTGGGTGGCGTGATCCAGATCCGGGCGTTTCCACGGGTCTACGTGCGTCATCAGGTTGAGCACGCGGTGGCGTTGCATGACACGTTGGCGGGCCAGCACAGAGATATCGTGCCCAGCCTCAACCGTGATGCCTGCGTCGACTTCCAGATGCGCGTCCACCACAATCATGTCGCCCATCTTGCGGGTGCGCACATCGTGCACGCCGCTCACGCCGGGGGTGCCAGCCAGCGTCTGGCGAATGGCCTCCACTTCCTGCTCGTCCACAGCGCGGTCCATCAGGTCGTGCATGGCGCTCCAACCAAATTCCCATCCCATTTTGGCCACCATGAAGCCGACGATGAGCGCCGCAATCGGGTCCAGAATCGGGTAACCCGCCAGATTGCCGATGATGCCCAAGCCCACCACCAGCGACGAAGCCGCGTCCGAACGCGCGTGCCAGGCGTTGGCCACAAGCATGCTCGACTTCACTCGCTTGGCCACCGCCAGCATGTAACGAAACAGCAGTTCCTTGGACACCAGGGCACCACCGGCCACCCATAACGCCACGGCGTGCACCTGCTGCACGGTCTCCGGCGCTTCCAGTTTGCGAAACGCGGACCACAGCATACCTACACCGACTACCAGCAGCAGCAAGCCCAGCACCAGCGAGGCAGCGGTCTCAAAACGCTGGTGTCCGTACGGATGATCTTCATCGGCGTCCTTCTTGGCGTGGTGGCTGGCAAACAGAACCACGAAGTCGGCCACAAGGTCGGACAAAGAATGGATGCCGTCGGCAATCAAACCCTGTGACTTGGAGAAAACACCCACCGCAATCTGGGTGGCACTTAACACCACGTTCACGCCTACGCTGACCCACGTGCTGCGCGAGGCCGCAGCGGAGCGCTCGGCGGCCGTGTGCAGGGTGTCTTCAGGGTCATCAACGATTTCAGGGAAATTCATGGTGAAAAAAGGTGTTCCGATCGCTGGCGCAGCGTGCGAGGTGCCCGAGCTTAGCGACTCCATCTTAAGGAAAAATGAAATCGATCGTGTGACGAAATTTGCCCATCTCGGACGAAGAGTAATTGCTATATTTTTTATAGCTTCCTACGCATACTCGACGGGGGCTACAAGACGATTTGATCACTAAATATTAATCAATTCCCGCGAAATTACCCAATTCAGGGATGTTTCAGCGCAAAGCTAGCGTCTTAAGAAAGTCCTAAGAACCGGACGGCAAGATTGCGTACAAGGAGTTTCCATGCAATCGTTCAAACCTTTCCTTCACTTGACTCGCCACGCAGCAGCGCTGCTGGCATGCGCCGCCTTCATGCCCGCCGCACATGCAGCAACACCGGCCGACACGCTTGCCGGCTTCACCACACAAGCGGGAATCGCCGCAGTTGCAGCGCGAGGGCAAGAATTTTTTACAAAAAACCATGGCCGGGAATGGACTTGCTCGTCTTGCCATGGCGCAGTTCCCACCCAAACCGGCAAGCACGCGTCCACCGGCAAGCCCATTGGACCCTTAGCGCCGGCGTTCAACGCCGAGCGCTTTACCGACAAGGCAAAAATTGACAAATGGTTCCGCCGCAACTGCAACGACGTGGTGGGCCGCGAATGCACACCGTCTGAAAAGGCGGACCTGCTCAGTTGGCTGATCAGTATCAAGCCCATCTGAACGCCACACTATGTCACTTCAGTCCACTACTTGGATCATCCGCGTCCTGTCCGCCATCGTGGCGGCCAGCGGATTCACAACCATAGCGATGGCAGACGGCAATGGCCGCGCGGTGCCGTTGCTGCCTCTGTACAAGCAGGAGTGCGCAGCCTGTCACACAGCCTACCCGCCGACGCTGATGCCAGCGGCATCCTGGACCCGGATTATGGGCAACCTGTCCAAGCACTTTGGCGCCGATGCCTCTTTGGACACGGTTACCCTAAAAGAGCTATCGAACTGGGTCAACGCACATGCTGGAACCTACAAGCGCGTCAGCGAAGAGCCCCCACACGACCGCATCACCCGCACCGTGTGGTTTGACCGCAAGCACCGCGAGGTGTCAACTGCCACCTGGAAGCTGCCAGCCGTCAAGAGCGCCGCCAACTGCGGTGCATGCCACACAAAAGCCGATACAGGGGATTTCAATGAACACAACGTCCGCATACCCCGCTGAGGCGGCTGTCAAAGGCGTACTGGTCTGGGATGCCCCAGTTCGGGTCTTTCATTGGCTGATGGTGGTGTGCTTTGTCGGTGCTTACCTCACTTCCGAGAGCGAGGTCTGGCGTCTGGTTCACGTCACGCTGGGCTACACCATGGCCGGGCTGGTGTCCTTTCGCATCGTCTGGGGCTTTATCGGCACGTACCATGCGCGCTTTGCGTCGTTCATACGGGGACCGAAAGCAGTTGCACGTTACCTGCGTACGCTATTGAGCCATCAACCCGAGCACCATACTGGCCACAACCCGGCGGGCGCTTTGGCAATTATTGGTATGCTGGGCCTGACAGCGGCTATTGCAGCAACTGGATGGGCGACCTACAACGACGCAGCCGGCGAGTGGGTCGCAGAACTGCACGAAGTCATTGCTAACGGAATGCTGGCGCTGGTGGTATTGCACATCGCTGCCGTCGTAGTTTCGGGCTGGTTACATAAGGAAAACCTGGCCCGCGCCATGCTGACCGGTCGCAAGCTGGGCTCGCCCAGGCACAGCATTCGCAGCGCCTGGCGTGTCGTTGCAATACTGCTGCTGTCCGCTGTACTGGGATTTTGGTATCTGCAATGGCCCACCTCAACCGGTTCACCCGTAGGACAATCCGACCATGCGCATTCTGCTCGCTGAAGACGACTCCCTGCTGGGCGACGGCCTGCGTGCCGGTTTGCGGCAACTGGGCTTTCAAGTGGATTGGGTGCGCGACGGCGACGCCGCCGAGCGTGAGTTGCGCGCACAAGCCTACACCGCAGCGGTCTTGGATCTTGGTCTGCCCCGCAAGGATGGCCTGAAGGTACTGGCCTCCATCCGCGCGGCGCACATTGCAACGCCCGTTCTGGTGCTAACAGCCCGCGACACCGTGCCAGACCGCATACTCGGACTGGACATGGGTGCCGATGACTACGTTGTAAAGCCCGTTGATTTGAACGAGCTGGCGGCGCGCTTGCGCGCCCTGGTCCGCCGCGCGCATGGTCAGCCACAAGAGTGCCTAACCGCCCAGGACGTGGTGCTCGACCCCGCCGCACACACTGTGCGCCGGGCGGATGTTCCTGTCACCCTGTCGAACCGGGAATTTGACCTGCTGCAGACCTTCATGTTGAGCGCAGGACGGGTGCTCACACGCGAACAACTGGAGCAGCAGCTGTACAGTTGGGGGCAAGAGGTGGACAGCAATGCCATTGAGGTCCATATCCACAACCTGCGACGCAAACTGGGCAACGCACTAATCCACACCGTGCGTGGAGTCGGTTACACACTTCTGCGAGATCCGCCCCAGTCGTAAACCCATGCTCCGCCGCTCTCACTCCCTGCAACGCCGCCTGTTGATACTCGTTCTCGGGGTGGTCACCATCGTATGGCTGGTCACTGCCGCCCTGACTTGGCTGGACGTGCGCCACGAATTGGACGAACTTCTGGACGGACATCTGGCGCAGGCTGCTGCGATTCTTGTCGTACAACAGGGCCAGGAGGTAGATGGAGACCACGACAGCGTCGACGCGCCGTCTCTACACCGATATGCACCTCGAGTGGCGTTTCAGGTATTTCATGAGGGCCGTCTGACCATGCGCTCGACCAACGCGCTTCAAACGGCATTGACGGGTGATGACAGCGAGTTCAAGTCAGGTTTTACATCGGTTCAGATTGAAGGGGTTGCGTGGCGTGTTTTCTCAACCTACGGCGCCGAGCGCGACGTGCATGTCTACGTGGGAGAGGAGGCGGGAGCGCGGGAGCATATTTTGTGGGCTGTTTTGCGTAGCACGTTGCTGCCCATGGCAATTGCATTGCCCTTGCTGGCCCTGGCACTATGGGGGGCCATATACCGCAGTGTGGCACCCATGCGCCGACTCGGACTCACACTAACGCAACGCGAACCACTGGCACTCGCGCCCTTGGCTTTGGATGGCGCGCCCACAGAGATTGCGCCGATGGTCGACGCACTCAACAGCCTGTTTGAGCGCATAGGCGAGCTACTCGAATCTGAGCGCCGCTTTACAGCAGACGCCTCACACGAACTGCGCACGCCCATCGCGGCCATTCGGGCGCAGGCGCAGGTGGCACTGGGTGAAACGGACGATGCCATGCGGCGCCATGCGCTGCGCAACACCCTGGAAGGGTGTGACCGCGCCATTCGTCTGGTAGATCAGCTGTTAACCCTGTCTCGGCTGGAGGCGTCGGCCACACCGGTCATGGAGAAAATTGATTTGGCCCTGCTGGTACGCCAGGTGGTGGGCGATCTGGCGCCCAAGTCCATAGCCAAAGGCCAGTCCCTGGAGTTTGACTGCACCGAGCCATGCCCCGTTTCCGGCAACGAAACCTTATTGGCTGTACTGGTACGCAACCTGGTGGACAACGCCGTGCGCTATAGCCCGGCATCGGCGCGGGTCGCGGTTGCCGTACGGCGACGCCCTGACGGTCGAGTGGTTTTACAAGTGGATGACAGTGGGCCCGGCTTGTCTGAACAAGACCTCATACGATTGGGCGAACGGTTCTTCAGGGTACCCGGCAGCGACGAGGCCGGCAGTGGCCTGGGCTGGTCTATTGTGAAGCGAGTGGCAACGGTACACCGTATGCAGTTGCATACAGCCCGCTCTGAAAAACTAGGCGGGTTGGCCGTGACCGTCATTGTCTGACCACAACACCAACGCGAACCAGCGAGGTTATAAAGCCATTCCGGATTCGCATCAGCCTGTGGAAATTACGGGCTGCATCACCCCCTAAGGCAGGGGGTCAGAGCCTACAATGCACAACCCATAACAGGGCACAGGGCCATGCGCCTTCGCATCGTCCCAACGCCACAGAGGATTCACGATGCCAAATCAGACGCCCATTTCACCGAAGGCTCCGGTCTCCAGTTCCGCTGAGAAAATAGCGCAACTGCGCCAGGCTGCGCTGGAGTACCACGAGTTTCCCACGCCCGGAAAAATTGCCATTTCAGCGACCAAGCAACTGGTCAACCAGCACGATCTTGCGCTAGCCTATTCACCCGGCGTTGCTGCACCGTGTGAAGAGATCGTCAAAGACCCCAACAATGCGTTCAAGTACACCAGCCGCGGCAATCTGGTGGCGGTCATCACCAACGGCACTGCCGTGCTCGGCCTGGGCGACATTGGCCCGCTGGCCGCCAAGCCGGTGATGGAGGGCAAGGGCGTACTGTTCAAGAAGTTTGCTGGTATTGATGTCTTTGATATCGAGATCAACGAGAAACACGATCTGGACAAACTGGTCGACATCATTGCATCTATGGAGCCGACCTTTGGTGGCATCAACCTGGAAGACATCAAGGCGCCCGACTGTTTTTATGTAGAGCGCAAACTGCGTGAGCGCATGAAGATACCGGTCTTCCATGATGATCAGCACGGCACGGCCATCGTCGTGGGCGCAGCCATTCTGAATGGCCTCAAGGTGGTTGGCAAGGATCCCAAAAAAGTCAAGTTGGTCACGTCCGGGGCTGGCGCCGCTGCTCTGGCATGCCTGGGCCTGCTGGTCAAGCTGGGCATACCCCGCGAAAATATCTGGGTCACCGACCTGGCTGGCCTGGTATATGAGGGACGCGTGGAGTTGATGGACGCGGATAAGGCGGTCTTTGCACAACCTACGGCTGCGCGTACCCTGCGAGACGCTATTGTCGACGCCGACATTTTTCTGGGCCTCTCCGCCGGAGGCGTTCTCAAAGCAGACATGGTAAAGACCATGGCCGCCAAGCCTCTGGTCTTTGCGCTGGCCAATCCGACACCGGAAATCCTGCCAGAAGAGGTGCATGCGGTTCGCGACGATGCCATCATGGCCACGGGCCGCACGGACTACCCCAATCAGGTCAATAACGTCCTGTGTTTTCCGTACATTTTCCGCGGCGCTCTGGACGCGGGTGCTTCAACCATCACACTGGAGATGGAAATTGCGGCGGTGCACGCCATCGCCGACCTGGCACAAGCCGAGCAAAGCGAAGTGGTGGCAGCGGCCTACTCTGGCGAGCAACTCGCCTTTGGCCCCGAGTACCTGATCCCCAAGCCATTCGACCCCCGGCTGATGATGAAGATCGCGCCCGCTGTGGCACAAGCCGCCGCAGACAGCGGTGTGGCGTTGCGTCCGATCGCCGACATGGACGCCTATCGCGAAAAACTACAGAGTTTTGTGTATGCGTCGGGCACCACCATGAAGCCTATCTTCACGGCAGCCAAGAAAGCCCTCAAGAAGCGCGTGGCCTACGCCGAGGGCGAAGACGAACGCGTACTTCGCGCCGCACAAATTGTGGTGGACGAGCGCCTGGCACTACCCACCCTGATAGGTCGCCCATCCGTCATCGCCGAGCGAGTCGAGAAGTTTGGACTGCGACTGAAAGAAGGCGTGGATTACAACGTGGTCAACGTGGAGCAAGACCACCGTTACCGTGACTTCTGGCAAACCTACCACCGCATGACCGAGCGAAAGGGCATGACCGCTCAAGTCGCGAAGATTGAAATGCGCCGCCGCCTGACGTTGATTGGCTCCATGCTTTTACACAAAGGCGATGTCGACGGCATGATTTGCGGCACCTGGGGCACCACCGCGCTGCACCTGCAATATATTGATCAGGTCATTGGCAAGCGCATGGCCGTTGGCATGGAAGCGGCACTGGACGTTCCAATTTATGCCTGTATGAACGGACTCATGTTGCCCGGTCGCCAGATTTTCATCGTTGATACCCACGTCAACTATGACCCCACAGCACGCGAGTTGGCCAAGATCACCATCATGGCGGCTGAAGAAATGCGCCGCTTTGGCTTCAAGCCCAAAGCCGCTCTGTTGAGCCACTCCAATTTTGGAACCAGCAACGAGCCCAGTGCCCTCAAGATGCGTCAGACGCTGGCGCTGCTGCAACAGCAAGCGCCCTGGTTGGAGGTGGACGGCGAAATGCACGGCGACGTGGCCCTTGATGGCGCCGCCCGCATGGCACTGATGCCCAACAGTTCGCTGCAAGGGGATGCCAATTTGCTGGTCATGCCCAATATAGATGCCGCCAATATTGCCTACAACCTGCTTAAAACCGCTGCTGGCGGCAACATTGCCATTGGCCCAGTACTTTTGGGTGCAGCCAAACCAGTGCATGTCCTTACGGCGAGCACCACCGTACGCCGAATCGTGAATATGACAGCACTCACCGTTGCAGATGCCAATGCCGTGCGTTAAGCGCCATTCAAACAGTTAGCACATACTTACATCGTAAAAAAACATAAAGGCCTTGCCTAAAATTTGGGCAAGGCCTTGCTTTCTTTGACGAAATACGCGACACTACATTCCTTGGATTTCTCGGGTTTACCCGGGGTCGCTTGAGGGATTTGATGGTGCGCAAGGGGTTTATTAAGTTAGTGCTTACCAGCTTTTTGCTGGTCTTGGCGGTGGTGTGCAACGGTGTACAGGCAAGAGAGTTGGCTACAACTTCTGCAGTCGACACGACAGTTGCACTAAGCCAGTTACCCCCGCAGGGAATCGAAATCTACCGCTTGATCCACCAGGGAGGACCTTTCCCTTTCGGAAAAGACGGTGTGGTTTTTGGCAATCGGGAACGTTTGCTGCCTGCTGAAAAGCGGGGCTACTACCGCGAATACACCGTCAAAACACCGAGATCAGGCGACCGTGGTGCCCGTCGAATTGTGTGTGGGGGCCCAGCTGCCGCACCGGACACCTGTTTTTACACGGCCGATCACTATGCGAGTTTTCGCAAAATTGTGCCATGAACCGATTTTTTAGTTTTTAAGAAAGAGAAGCGGGAATGGACATGCCACTTCGAACCGTTAGAACCAATATCGTGCAGTCGATTCGGGCCTTCAGAGTGCCGGATTTGCAGGAAGCCGCCCAAGCCTTGGGACACCACTTCCTGTACGCCAATCTGGCGGATGCGCAAACCAAGCAAGACGTGCTGGACCTGATTGGACAACAGTTCAAGCTTCCAGCCCACGTCGGCAAGAATTTTGATGCTCTCTATGACAGCATGACCGACCCAGTGCACAAGTCAGGCCCGCAGCCAGGCTTTATAGCGGTGCTGGAGCACATCCCTGCCAACACCAAGTTCGACAAGGAAGCACGCGAGCAATTGCTCGACATCTTTCGCGACACCGCCGATTATTGGGGGGATCGGAAAATTCCGTTCCGATGCTTCTATTCTTTTCTGTAGCCCGTTCTGCGCACACTAGCCAAGCAGAACGGGCGAACGAGGCAAACGGTACCGCCGGGCAAGCACCAGCGATTGCCGGTATTGAGATAGCGAACGAATCGGGCGAAAAAATGCCGACCGACAAGCTGTTGGATGTATCTCCGTTCGCGCTGCGCATGAGTAGCCCATTTAACTCCGGGTACTGGCTGGCAGCCGCCTGACTCCATAGGCTACAAACGTTCTATGGAACGACATCGACACCACGATTGAGTGAGGCCCATCCCTGAGATGGGCTTTTTTTCGCCCCACGCTGTACTATCGCCCTTTCAACACTACAACAGCCCTCGCGATGGGATTCTTCGCAAATTTACTGCCCACCTCACTTAAGAGAAGGCTCATTTCATCGCTGGGCGGGACCAACGATGACAGATTCGAGCGAGCGTTTCATGCCAGTCCTGACTGGATTGTCATCACCCGATTGAGCGACGGATTAATCATCGATGCCAACAAGGGTTTCGAGATGATCAGTGGACGTCGCGCCACCGATGTAATGGGCCACCCCATGGCCAAGTTCAATGTCTGGGCACATCCTGAGCAACGTGTCAGCATGGTCGGCGAACTCATGCGGGCTGGTATGGTGCGAGACACCTTGGTGCAACTGCGAAGACTCGACGGCACCCTGCGAGACTGTATGGTCAATGCAAGCCTCATTGCACTGGAAGGCAGCGCCCATTCCCATGCCGTTTGGATTGCCCGGGATGTGACTGATCAGAATGCCGTGCACGAACAGTTCAAGGCAGCTTTTCAGTTAACACCAGATTTCATGTCCATCTCACGCTTGAGCGATGGCACTTACGTGGAAGTCAATGCTGCCTTTGAGCAGGTCACCGGTTTGACCCGCGAAAACACGCTCGGACGAACATCGATTGAGTTGCGGATCTGGCACGACCCCGCAGCACGCAATGCATTGGTACAGGCTTTCAAGACGCAGGGCACGCTGCACGAATACTTCATCCTCATCAACGGTCGCGGCGGACAGGTGCGCGAAGCACTGGTCAACGCCGCCACCTTTGAAGCACGCGGAGAGCGCTACATGATCGCCCTGTTGCGGGACGTAACTGAACAACGACGCGTGCAGGAAGAGATACAGGGCCTCAACACCGAACTGGAAGCCCGCGTCACACGGCGCACGGCAGACTTGGAACTCACCAATCAGGAGTTGTCCCGAACGCTGGCCACCCTGCAAACCGCCAAAGACCAGCTAGTGCAGTCGGAAAAATTGGCGGCCCTGGGCGCGTTGGTGGCGGGTGTGGCCCACGAACTCAACACACCCATTGGCAATGGGTTAACCGTGGCAAGTTCACTGCAATACCGGGTGCAGGAATTTGACGCACTGATGACCTCTGGAATGAAGCGCTCAGACCTGGCGGTGTTTATCAGTGACACCCGACAGGCGGCCGACATCATGGCCCGCAATCTTGCGCGCGCGGGTGCGCTGGTGACCAGCTTCAAACAGGTTGCGGTAGACCAGACCAGTTCGCAAAGGCGACGCTTCTCATTAGCCGTCCTGGTGTCTGAAATTTTGTTAACACTCAGTCCTTCCATTCGAAAGTCAGGCTGCACAGTGAGCACTGAAGTAGCCGAAGAAATAGACATGGACAGTTATCCAGGTCCATTGGGGCAGGTGCTCACCAACTTGGTCAACAACGCCATATTGCATGGCTACCGGGACAGGCCTTGTGGCCCCATTGCCATCACGGCACAGTGCACCGACGCCAATCAGCTACGATTGGAGGTTAGTGACAGCGGTCACGGCATTCTAAAAACTGACCTTACCCATGTATTTGAGCCCTTTTTTACGACACGCATGGGTCAAGGAGGCTCCGGTTTGGGTCTACATATCGTGCACAACCTCGTCACCAGCGTGCTCGGGGGGCAAATCACGGTCCAGAGCGAAACTGGGCAAGGTGCCGTATTCACGCTCAAGCTACCCCGCGCTGCTCCCAGGCATGAAGTTGGCCTGCAGCCGCTTTGAAAGATGTTTAAGGAATCCGAAATGACACACGTCTCCACCGACATGGAGCTCTCCGAAGAGTTGGTCCGAAAATTCGACAAACTCGGTCCACGCTACACCTCGTACCCAACCGCAGACCGATTCCACGCCAATTTCACCGAGACGACCTACCGGGACTACCTGGACCAGCGTTCCGGTCGCACCGACAACCCACCATTGTCAATCTACATCCACTTGCCATTCTGCGAGTCGCTTTGCTATTTTTGCGCCTGCAACAAAATCATTACCAAGGATCATGAGCGCGTTGGCGAATACCTGCGCTATTTGAACAAGGAAATGGCGCTGGTGGCCTCCCGCATTGGTGGCGATCGTAAAACGGTTCAGTTGCATCTGGGCGGTGGCACGCCAACGTTTTTCAGCGAAGATGAGTTGCGCCAGCTCATGGTCATGGTGCGCACACACTTTACGTTCACCCCGGACGCCGAGCTGGGCGTGGAGATTGACCCACGTACAGTCCAGCCCCATACCCTGTCCATGCTGGCCGAACTGGGCTTCAACCGCAACAGTTTTGGCGTGCAGGATTTTGACCCCGCCGTACAACAAGCGGTCAACCGCATCCAGCCTTTGGACATGGTGGAGCAGGCTGTAGTGGAAAGCCGTAAATCCGGCTTCCAGTCCATTAATGCGGACCTGATTTACGGCCTGCCAAAGCAAACGCTGGACAGTTTCAGCCGCACGCTCGACAACTTGATTCGCGTCTCTCCGGACCGCATCGCGCTGTACAACTATGCACACTTGCCAGGTCGGTTCAAGGCGCAACGCCTTATTTTCGAACGCGACCTTCCATCGGCCGAATTGAGGTTGCAGATTTTCCTGATGTCGATGCGAAGACTGCTCGATGCTGGCTACGTCTACATCGGCCTGGACCACTTCTCAAAGCCCGATGACGAGTTGAACAAGGCACGGCTGGACAAAACCCTGCATCGCAACTTCCAGGGCTATACCACTCGCTCCGAGTGCGACTTGATCGGCCTGGGCGTGTCAGCCATCAGCAAAGTGGGCAACTCGTACAGCCAGGCTGTACGCACCGTCAGCGCCTATTACCAACACCTGGACGCTGGACGCTTGCCGATTGAAAAAGGGTTTGAGTTAAGCCAGGACGATGTGCTGCGCCGCGACATCATCATGACCCTCATGTGCAGCGCACCGGTAGAGTTTGACGCCATCAATCGCAACTACGGCATCGACTTCAAGAACTATTTCGAAGCCGAGTTGCTGCGACTCCAGCCCTACGAAGAAGCCGGCCTGATCACCATAGACGCATCGGCCATTCGCGTAACACCCAAAGGGCGACTGTTTGTGCGTGCCAGCGGCATGGTGTTTGACAAGTACCTGGGCCAGCCTACAACCTCAACTTACTCCAAACTGATTTAGGGGGCGAAAGGTGATGGGGTGGCTGGTTTGGCCGGGGTCCTGGCCAGCATGTGCTCGGATTACCAGTTTATCCAGGGTGACGCCATCCAGAACGCGCAAATAGGCTGCCGTGGCGGCACCCAGGGCATCCTCCAGTACGCAAGCCGAAGCGTAGACGCAGCGGTTGTTTTCCCGGTGAAAGCATTCAGCCATATGAAAGTCGGATTCGGTCTGGCGAACGACGTTTCCAATGTTGATGTCGGCCGGCTCCGCTCCCAGTTTCAGCCCCCCATTGCGGCCTCGCACGGTGGTCACCATTCCAATTTGTCCCAGATGGTGAACGACCTTGGTCAGGTGGTTTTTTGAAATGCTGTGCAGGTTGGCAATGTCCTGAATTGTCACCAGACGGTCCCGGTTGACAGCCAAGTACATCAGTGTGCGCAGCGCGTAATCGGTGTAGGTGGTCAATCGCATGGTATGCCCTATATCGGTTGCAGTTGTGGCAGTAGTTGTTGAACCAATTCCACATAAGCGCTGACTGGTACTTCTTCAGCCCGGCGCTGTACGTCAAACCTTCCGCCAAAGCCCTTTTCCTCCAACCAACGACCCAGAGTGTGGCGCAACAGCTTGCGCCGCTGGCTAAAGGCCACCTGAACCAACTCGCTCAACAATGCAACATTGAGCGTTGGGGGGCTGGCGAGCGGCACCATTCGGACAACTGCACTATTGACCCGCGGGGGCGGGTCGAAACTCTCGGGCGGCACCAGAAGAACGTTCTCCATGGCGTACCGCCACTGCAGCATCACGCTCAGTCGTCCAAAGGCTGCCGTCGCCGGCTTTGCCACCATTCGGTCAATCACTTCCTTTTGCAGCATAAAGTGCTGGTCTTCAATCACGTCCACTGCGTCGAGCAAGTGAAAAAGAATGGGCGTTGAGATGTTGTACGGCAGATTACCGACAACACGCAACTTATTTGAAATAACTCCGCTCGTTTCGCAGTCGGATTTTGCTACCGTATTTGCAGCACCCCATTCAGCATTGACGAGAGCAAAGTCCACTTTCAATACATCAGACTCTATCACCGTGAGATGCCCATGGCTGCGCAGGCGTTGGGCTAGATCGCGGTCGAGCTCAATGACAGTCAAATTCCCCAGACGCTCCACCAAGGGTTGGGTAAGTGCCGCCAAACCAGGACCGATCTCAACCATGCGCTGCCCGGGCTTTGGGCCAATGGCGTGCACGATGGCTTCAATGATTCCACCGTCGGTCAGGAAATGTTGGCCAAAGCGCTTGCGGGCAACGTGTTTCATGCCGAAAAATTACTGGGCCGGCTCGCGCAACTCGACGAAGGCATTGGCCCGAATTTCCTGTGCCCAACTGTTAAAGGCCGCTTCATAGCGGCTTTCCTTTAGCTGGGCCCGAATGGACTCGCGAACCTCACGTTCACTCATTTCCACACGCTGGCGTTCAATCACCTGAATCAGATGCACTCCGAAGCGCGAAACCACGGGGGCACTTATCTGTCCATCGGCCAGCCGGTTCATGGGCTCTTCAAACTCAGGAACAAAGGCACCCTGGCCCACCCAGCCCAAGTCGCCCCCCTGGGCTGCACTGCCGTCTTGTGAATGCTCGCGGGCCAGCGTCTGAAAGGTGGCGGCGCCCGACTCGATACGCTTCTTGAAATCCGCAACACGGGTCACCGCGGCGGCCTGTGTCAATTGCGGACCGGTACGCAGCAAAATATGGCGCGCATGGGTTTGCACCATCGCCCTGGCTGGTGCCGAGGGGGCCTTCATCTCGACCACTTTCAGAATGTGAAAACCCGCACCTGAGCGAACGATTTCTGATACTTGACCGACAGCCAGCTTTTGTGTAGCCGCGACAAACGAGGGCGGATAGCGATCGGCCCGCCGCAAGCCTAACTGTCCCCCGTTGGCACGGTCACCCGCCGACAACTCAGTAACCAACACCGCAAAATCTTCCCCCGCTCGGAGACGGTCCAGCACTTTCTGTGCCTGTAGCATCCGCTGTGCGGCTTGCTCAACCGTCGCATTTTCCGGCACCGACACCAGCAGATTGGCCAGGTTGATCTCTTTCGCGAGTGGGTCGGTCTGGCCGGCTTGCTGCTCCGTGATGAAGGCGTCGATCTCCGCTTCCGAAATTCGCAAGCGTCCCTCTACATCACGCTCATGCAGTCGCGACAGCATCAGCTGATCGCGTAGCTGGCTGCGAAATTGCGCAACATTAAGTCCGTCCTTGACTACACGCAAACGCAGCTCAGCAACATTAATCTGGTTCTGTCGCGCCACACCTTCCTCGGCCTGATCAACAGCACCCTCGTCCACCCGAACGCCAGTCTCGCGTGCGTGCTGCAACTGAGCACGCTCATTGACAAGGCGTTCCAGCACGCGGCGCTGGAGTTCCTCCGCGCGCGGTACGACAACGCGTTGCTGCTCCATATCCCTGACGGTACGCTGCACTGCGGCTCGCACCTCGCTCTGGGTGATAGGTTCCGAGTTCACGACAGCCACTATCGAGTCCGCCGGCTGCGCCGTTTGGGCGTAAGCGGGCAGGGCAATGCTGCTACAAAAAAGGCCAAAGACGGGTACCCAGGTTCGAAAATTCATGGTCTTTCAATCGTAGTTGCTAAAGCGGCTTAAAGCGCCGCCCGAATCACGCAAATTCTGGTATCGCGAAATGTTTTGGGTCAAGGACTGCAAAGGGCTCACACCGAGCCGGGTAAAGCCGACAAACTCCAGCTGAAACATCAGCCGCCCGGTTGAAGTTGAGGTGCTGGTTTGCACGCGCTCCAGCACGACGCGTGCCAACCAGCAGCCCGCATCGTACTCGACGCCCAAAATGGTATCGACAAGGCGGCGCTCACTGAGACTATAGTTCAGCCGCCCGACGCTGTAATAGCGTCCCTCTCCCTGGCCGCGTCCTGTACCAAGGTCCTGACCCTTATCTCCCCACAAATTATTGATGGGCCATTGCCAACTGACATCCAACTGCTCGCTGGCATCCCGCTGGTAGCGGTAGGCGGCATTGAGCACGCGGTAGCTGCCCGGGTTGTAACGGGCTCCAATGGTGGAGCGGATGGACTGGTCGGTCTTGGCGTTGTACTGGACAGTGGAGTCAACTGCCCAACTGTCGTGCACGTTGACCGAAGCACCCAGCAATACATCACTGAAGCCGGCTTGCGCCGTTGCGTCGAGAGGGTTCAGCGTGACTTGCTGATCATTGAATCGCAAGCGCTGGGCCACCCCAAACCTTGCCAACTGGGCGCCACTGTCCGCATCCACAAACCGCGTGGTGACCCCCAGCGTCAATAGGTTGTTGTCCGAAATCTTGTCGTGTCCAACAAAGGCATTCTCTGTGTAGATGGTGGCAAAGTTGAAGTCGTTGCTGGCCGTGTCGTAATTGGGCAGCTGACGCTGGTCCCGGTAGGGCGTGTACACATAAAAGGCACGCGGCTCCAGGGTCTGGATCAGGTTGTTCCCAAAAAAGCGGGCTTCGCGTTCGAACACCAGGCCGCTATCCAGACTGAAGGTAGGAACCACACTATCAGCCGAACGGGTACCGTTTGAAAGGGCCACATCAAACTGGTAAGTAGTGGCGTGCAGTTGCAGCTTTGGCGTGAAAAACCCCGCCGGAGCCAGCCAGGGGCGGCTCACCTGTAGCAACGCCGCACCCCGCTGGGCATTAGGTTGGAGGGTTTTCAGACGATCCGCCTCAAACTGTGTGAAGTCCCCGTCCACCGACCAGTCAAAACCATTCACATTGGTGAGCGCATAGCGGGCCGTTAGCTGGGGAAGGCGGTCGTAAGGCGGCACAATGGGCGCCGTGACATCCTGCAAGGTTTGCCATTTGAGCACGCGCAATGCGCTGGAAAATGCACCCGCGCCCCAGCTAGCCGTCAGATCGTTTGGCAACAGCCGCTGTGTCACGGCCACGCCGACACTGGCACTGGTGTTGGCAATGGCATTCGGATCGGCAATGGTGCTGTTGCTGGTGAAATCGCGCCAATAGTTGTCATCACTGACGCGATTGACATTGGCACCAATCACGACATTTCCCACCGGCGTTGGCACAATGCCGCGGTGCATATAGGACAGCCCCCATCGGTCAGACTCTGTGAGTCTGTCATTGGGCATGTAATTGGCACGCAAGACACCCGAGTACTCAGGCTCCAGATAACGGAACTCACCGCCAAAATCCAAACCTCGCTGGGTCATAAACATGGGAGTAAAGGTAGCATCCCTGTTGGGCGCAATGTTCCAGTAATAGGGCAGCATCACCTCCACGCCGTTGTCGGTACCAATGCCGATCGTAGGCGGCAGCAAGCCGGACTTGCGCTTGTCGGTCAATGGAAAACTGATCGCTGGAATCGGCAACACCGGAACACCCTTGAAACTGACGACAGCCCCGTGCGCAATGCCCACTTCCTCATCGTTATCCAGACTGATGCTGGTGGCCCGCAGAATCCAGTCGGGCAGCCAATCCGGCCCAGGCCTGCGCCTACAGGTCGTGTAGCTCGCGTTGTGAATGACGGTGTGGCTGTCATCCAGAAACTCTGCCCGACTGGCTTCACCATGGCCATCGTTCTTTAGAAAGTGATAGCGCGGCTCGTTGAAGAAACCCTCAAACGCATCGACCTTCAGCTCCAGCAAAGGACCCGCGAATACATCGCCCTTGCGATTGATGCGCACCCCACCGCTGGCTTTTACCTGATCGGTCGGCTGAAAATACTCGATGCGGTCGGCATGAATCACTGTGCCCGCCTTGCGCAGCACCACACTGCCTTCGATCACTGACTCGAGGTCCGGTCGCCCAGACATGCGGTCGCCCGACACAAAAACAGGCACGTTGCCCGATTGAAGCGGCGGCAACGCCTCCTCCAATCGGTGGATCGGTTTGAGCAACAGGGGCACGCCATCGTCCAGATTGGTTGAGTCCGCCGCGGTTTGTGCCAAACCGGCACGGCCAGCCGCAAACAAACTGAGCGCGATGGCCAGGCTGGACATCAGACGACGATTGCCGTTCGAGCGGACGAGCAAATCGCGCATCAGGACATACATGGAACGGTGGACTGGATGATCAGCAAGGGATTGAAATTCTGCGCTGGAGGGCATCAACGGTTGACAGGGCGGGGCTTTGTAGAATGGATTATCCATGAGCCCAATCTCCCACCAGCCCCCATCATCCTCAGCCCACACGCCGTTGTGGACCGACCCGCAGCGCCAGGCCTTGTTTGAAACCTGGTTTCAGGGCCTACAGACCCCCCACCAATTGAATCCCGACTCGCTGCGCCTGGCATCAGCCGATGCCAGTTTCCGTCGGTACCTGCGAGTCGACACCTGCGCGCCAGGCCAGCAGGTCAGCCTGGTCATCATGGACGCGCCCCCCGAGCGCGAAAACTGCAAGCCTTTTGTGCAAGTGGCCCAGTTGATGGCGCAGGCCGGCCTGAAAGTACCCGAAGTACTGGCCTGGGACGAAGCCGGCGGCTTCATGCTGCTCACGGATCTGGGCGCAAACACCCTGATGCAAGTCATTCGCCCGCAAGAACCACCGCCACTGAACCGGTACCTGGATGCCGTGGAGACGCTGGTGCAGTGGCAATTGGCATCGCGCGAAGGCGTGCTGCCTGCGTACGACCAGCCCATGTTGATGCGCGAGCTCGAGT
>Ga0194061_1000255_pt1 | contig 32454 bp, 30 predicted proteins | sample SepL2221m_MetaG_FD_163423 | JGI IMG/M metagenome (GOLD analysis project Ga0194061, IMG submission 163423) | Anoxic zone freshwater microbial communities from boreal shield lake in IISD Experimental Lakes Area, Ontario, Canada - Sep2016-L224-21m | ecosystem: Environmental > Aquatic > Freshwater >... | reverse complement strand
GCGTCGTCCAGATACTTTGCTTCGAAATCATAGAACTCGTGGTTTCCCAAAATTTTAATCTGACCTATCGGAGATGCCTTGGCAACTCCAGAACTTTCTAAGACTCCACACTCGATTTCGCGACCCAAGATCGCTTCTTCGATCAAGACTTTTGTATCAAATTCGAATCCATGTTCGATTGCCGCGGCCAGAGCGGCAAAAGATTTCACCTTCGTTGTTCCGCGGCTGGAACCACTGCGCGCTGGTTTTACAAAGACGGGATAAGTGAGGCTTTCAATTTGCGCTGCGCTCCACTCCCCCTTGATGAGAACAACACCGGGAGCGACTTTGAGGCCATTGGCGGCAAAGATTGGCTTAGCAAAGGACTTGTCCATGGCGACGGCACTGGCTAATACGCCTGAGCCTACGTAGCGAATCCCCGCCATCTCACATAAGCCCTGAACGGTGCCATCTTCGCCATAGGGACCGTGGAGCAACGGAAAGAGCACATCAATATTCAACGCTTGACCCTTGTAACTAAATCCGTGAATATCCGCGGTAATCGCCGGCAAGGTCTCATCGACTTCTGGGAGTTTTCCATCCTTGATCGCAAGGACTGTTTCTTGATCCACTAAAACCCATTTGCCAGTGCGGGTGATCCCAATCAGGATTGGATCGAAACGTTCGTGATCGATCGCTCCTAGAATTCCACCGGCAGAGATGCAAGAAATTTCGTGTTCAGAGGATTGACCTCCGAAGAGAATGGCCACCCGCTTCTTACTCATCATAATTCGGCCAATGTACTAACCGCCATGAGTCGCTCCATCGCTTGCGCTGGAGTTATTGAACCCGTTACTGCATCGGCCATAACTTCAATAATAGGCACTTCTACGCCAACTCTATGGGCCAACTCGCGAATGGCAGAGGCCGATGCGACTCCTTCAACGGTCTTTGCAACCTCAAGGCGTGCCCCTTCGATGCTGCCGATACGTCCAAAAGCTTCGCCAAATTGCCGGTTGCGAGATAACGCAGAGCCACAACTTGCGACGATATCTCCCATCCCCGCTAGTCCCAAGAAAGTCAGCGGATTTGCTCCGTAACTCTGCCCAAAGCGAGCTACCTCAGATAGCCCACGAGTAATGATCATCGCTTGAGTATTTTCACCGAGGTTCATTCCAATTGTCATTCCAACGGCAAGGGCGATGACGCTCTTTGCCGCCCCGGCGAGCTCGCACCCGATCAGATCATCCGATGGATAGACGCGAAAATATGGTGTTGTAAATAGGTCAACCATTAACATCTGAATCGAAGCGCTGGTCGACGCCGCAACTGCACCGGCTGGTTCACGGAGAGAAAGCTCTCCCGCCAAGTTCGGTCCAGTGATTAGCCCGATGTATGCCGGATCTGTATCTAACTCCTCGATGATTACTTCGGTCATGCGCGACATTGAATCCGCTTCGATCCCCTTAAGGGTCGAGATGATCGGCCGCTCTTTCGGAAAGCCAACTTTCCAATTCCGTAGATTTTCCCGCAGACTCTGTGCTGGGATGGCGAGGACCAGCGACTCTCCGAAATGGAAAGCCAGGCCAATATCGGTAGTCGCCTTTAGATTTTCGGGGAGATGGATTCCGGGCAAGAAGGTGTGATTACTTCTCGATTCATTAATTTCTGCGACAACGCTCTCGTTGCGACCCCAGATTAGAACTTCATGGCCGGCATCGCAGAGCACCTGAGCTAGCGTCGTTCCCCAAGCACCAGTTCCTAAAACACTCACGCGTGCCATTATTTGTTCTTCCTCTTCTTAAAATTGCCGATACGTGGCAGATCTGATCCGTGAGGATCGAAGATCTCTGCAGGTGCCGATTCTCCCCTGATTTCACTTAATAGAGTAGTTACGGCTTTCATTGCATACGCAGTCGCTTCAACCATCGCATCGTGGTCTTCCGCTTTGCCGTACCACGGAGAAAAATCTAAGGGTTTACCAGCGACCACCTTTACCTTGGTTCGCGGCCAGAGTTTGGGACGCTTGCTGTAGGTGGGCAAAAGTTCAGCGGCGCCCCATTGTGCGCAGGGAATTACCGGCGCCTTAGTCATAACCGCTAAGCGAGCTAACCCAGTCTTGGCAAGCATGGGCCAAAGATCTTGATCTCGCGTCAGAGTGCCCTCTGGATATACCCCAAGACAGTGCCCCGCTTTGAGGAATGCGACTGCATGAGCAAGGGCGATGGTGCTCGAACCTTTGACCTCGCGTTCAACCGGTACTTGTTCGGCGCTGCGCAATATCCAACCCAGAATCGGTACCTTGAAGAGAGAGGCCTTCCCAAGAAATCGGACAGCGCGACCGTTGCCATATAAGAAATGGGCGAAGATCAATGGATCTGCATATGAGATGTGGTTGCTGATGGCGATCACGGCTCCCGATTTAGGAATGTTCTCGGCGCCGCGCCAATCGCGCTTGGTGATGAGTTTGAGGAGAGGAATAACTATCGCCGCGCCAAATTTCCAGGTGGCGTTACTGCCCAGAGGGTGACCGCTCGGAGGCAGATATACCGGAGCGAGATCACTCCCTTGATTAGCCACCTGACGAGTTTAGTCCGTCTTTAAGCGATACAAATAAAATAAGGGGAGGCGATTTCGCCTCCCCTTACCTAATGAATTACTGAATTAACGCTTTACTGCCTTCTTGACTACCTTCTTAGCAGGAGCCTTCTTGACTACCTTCTTAGCTGGAGCCTTCTTGGCCACTGCCTTCTTAGCAGGAGCCTTCTTGGCCACTGCCTTCTTAGCAGGAGCCTTCTTGGCCACTGCCTTCTTAGCAACAGGCTTAGCTACAACCTTTGGAAGAACCTTTACAGGTGGCTTTGGAGCAGCCTCTAGCTTACGTACGCCAGCGATGATCTCCTTGAGAGCCTTTGCAGGCAAGAAGCGAACCTTCTTGCTCGCCTTGATCTGAATGGTCTCGCCAGTGAATGGGTTGCGACCCTTACGAGCAGGACGATCAACCTTCTTAAACTTGCCGAAATCATTGATCATGACATCGTCGCCCTTTGAGATGTTGCGAACGATTGCGTCAAAAACTACATCGACAGCGCGTGCTGCCTCTTTCTTACTGTCTCCGAACTGTGGAGCCAAGTATGCAATGAACTGGGCCTTGTTCATAAATTCCCCTTAAATACGTGATTTATTAGGCATTTGCCTACATAAAAGAAATCTACGCGCCTAAAAGTAAAAGTGCCTCTATTAATTACGGTGTGTCGCAAGTGAAAAAATGCACTTTTTACGCGTAAAAAACTCTATATCAGCGGTAGAGAGTTCTCTCTATCTCTGATATAGAGGCGAATTATGAGCGTACTGGAAGGGTTTTAGGCTTGTAAGCAGGGCGTGAACTCTCATAAGCAGTCACAGAATCTATGTTTTTGAGCGTCAAACCGATGTCATCAAGGCCCTCCATGAGGCGCCAGCGGGTGTAATCATCGAGTTCGAAGGGGTAAACCTCGCTCCCCAGACGTACATTCTTCCCTTCTAAATCAACGGTTACTGAGGTGGTTGGATCTGCTTCGATTGCTGCCCAGATTTTCTCGACGTTCTCCTGCGGCAAAATCACGGTCAGTAATCCACCCTTGAGTGAGTTGCCGCGAAAGATGTCGGCGAAACGGCTGGAAATAACTGCCTTGAATCCGTAATTCTGCAAGGCCCAAACCGCGTGCTCGCGCGATGAACCAGTCCCAAAATCTGCGCCGGCAACCAAGATTGTTGCCTCCTTATATTGTGGCTGGTTCAAGACAAACTCGGGATCATTGCGCCACGCGGCAAAGAGACCATCTTCAAAACCACTCTTAGTAACGCGCTTGAGGTAAACAGCAGGAATGATCTGATCCGTATCAACATTCGAACGTCGAAGTGGAATAGCCGTTCCTGTATGTGTGACAAATTTTTCCATGATGCGCTCCTTAGAGATCTGCAGGTGATGAAAGAGTTCCGCGGATTGCGGTAGCTGCTGCGACGAGCGGGCTCACAAGGTGGGTGCGACCACCCTTGCCCTGACGACCTTCAAAGTTACGATTTGATGTTGATGCAGAACGCTCTCCGACCGCTAATTGATCGGGATTCATTCCCAGGCACATCGAGCAACCGGCATTACGCCACTCTGCTCCAAAATCGATAAAGACCTTATCAAGACCCTCCTGCTCCGCCTGCAAGCGGACCCGGGCAGAACCTGGAACGACAAGCATGCGAACTGAATCGGCGATCGATTTGCCTTTGAGAATATCTGCAGCAGCGCGGAGATCTTCAATTCGGCCGTTGGTACAAGAACCAAGGAATATGGTGTCAACCTTGATCGACTTAAGTGGAACTCCGGCTTCCAGACCCATGTAGGTGAGGGCACGCTCTGCGGCACCGCGCTCTTCAATATCAGCGATTTCTGCTGGGTTTGGAACTGAGGCGTTAAGTGGAAGGCCTTGCGCAGGATTAGTGCCCCATGTGACGAAAGGTGCGAGTTCTTCTGCTTTGAGAGAGATCTCAACATCAAATTTTGCATCCGCATCAGTGGTTAGCGTCTTCCAATAGGTAAGAGCGGCATCCCATTCTGCACCTTGCGGTGCATGTGGCTTGGTGCGGACGTATTCAAAGGTCTTCTCGTCGGGTGCAATCAATCCAGCGCGGGCACCTGCTTCGATCGACATATTACAGATAGTCATGCGGCCTTCCATGGAGAGCGCGCGAATTGCAGAACCGCGATACTCAATGACATAACCCTGTCCCCCGCCGGTACCAATCTTGGCAATGATCGCCAAAATAACATCCTTAGCAGTGACGCCTTCTGGAAGCACGCCATCGACATTGATCGCCATGGTCTTGGGGCGAACTAGAGGAAGTGTTTGAGTTGCAAGTACGTGCTCGACTTCAGATGTTCCGATGCCAAATGCTAGAGCTCCAAATGCACCATGTGTTGATGTATGTGAGTCACCGCAGACGATCGTCATTCCGGGTTGAGTGATTCCAAGTTGTGGTCCAACGACATGAACGATTCCCTGTTCGGCATCCCCTAGCGAGTGAATGCGAACTCCGAATTCCGCACAGTTCTGGCGCAAGGTATCTACCTGCAATTTAGAAACTGGATCGGCGATGGGTAGATCAATATTCTGCGTTGGTGTGTTGTGATCTTCTGTTGCAATAGTGAGGTCAGGACGACGCACTTGACGGCTGGCCAAGCGCAATCCATCAAAGGCTTGTGCGGAGGTGACTTCATGAATAAGGTGAAGGTCGATGTAAATGAGGTCAGGTTCTCCTTGTGCGCTACGCACAACATGGTCGGCCCAGATCTTCTCGGCTAGAGTTTTACTCATTTCCACTCCTTCGTTTGACTAATTTCATCCCAGATCTTGCATCTCAAAGTCTGAGATGGCATTATCAGAGTATGGACACTAAGAATAGCGGAGTCGGAGTATTAGACAAATCTGTGCGTATTTTGGCCACCCTTGAGGCGGGGCCACACTCACTCGCCGAACTGGTTGCAGCCACTGGGATCGCGCGCCCAACTGCTCACCGATTAGCGGTCGCTTTGGAATTCCATCGCCTCGTTACTCGCGATCTGATGGGACGCTTTGTACTTGGCGCACGAGCCGCCGAGTTAGCTTCCGCCGCTGGTGAGGATCGTCTCCTCTCTGTTGCCGCGCCTGCGCTATCGGCTTTGCGCGATGCCTGCGGTGAAAGTTCGCAGCTTTATCGTCGTCAAGGCGATCTGCGTATCTGCGTCGCGACGGCAGAGCGACTATCTGGATTGCGTGATTCAGTTCCTGTTGGAACGGTGTTGACCATGCAGGCAGGTTCGGCTGCACAAATTCTCTTGGCTTGGGAAGAGCCCGATAAATTGCATCGCGGATTAACTAATGCAAAATTTACCGCTGCGACTCTTTCGGCGGTACGTCGCCGGGGTTGGGCGCAATCAGTTGGAGAGCGAGAAGTTGGAGTCGCCTCGGTGAGCGCACCAGTGCGCGGGCCCAACAACAAGGTAATTGCCGCGGTAAGTATTAGCGGACCGATGGAACGTCTGGGTCGACAGCCGGGACGCGCCCATGCTGCTCAAGTCATGGCTACCGCTGCGCGATTGAGCGAGTACTTGATTCAAGCGAAATAGAGGGGCAAATAGCACTAAACAGATAACTTAGCCTCGTGATTCTCAGCAAACTCTGACCACACACGCTCAGTTTTGACTCTTCTCCTCCTTCTCCCCTGCAAGATACCGTGCGGTAACCTAACCCAATGAGTTTCATAGGTCGGCAGCTGCGCCCGATCGCTTGGGCTCTCGCCTTCTCCTCTTTAATCGCCCTCCTGGTTGCCACCGCCCCTGTCTCGAGTGCAGCCCAGTCCATTGCAGCAGTCCAAGCCCGGGTTGTAAGTCTGCAGATTCAAGCCTCTGCTATCGCCGAAGCGGCCCAGCAATCGCAGGTTAATCTCATCGCCCTGACGCGCTCCCTCAACTCAATTCAGGCGCAAGATGGAGTTCAAACTTCGATCCTCACGGCGTTGAAGAAGTCGATAGGAGCCCTAGCGGCGGAGCAGTATAAGAATGGAGCACTCGGCCAGGGGATGGCGCTGATGTTCTCTTCCGACCCCACTCGCTACTTAAATAGTGCGCAATCCCTCAGCGTTGTCGAAACCCAAAATGCCATCAGGATGCGCAAATTTGCTGCTGCCGACATTGCCCTAAAGAGCACGGCCCTGACCCTGAATCAAAAGGTTGCTTTGGTCGCCGCCGCGAAGGCGAAGTACCAAGCCCAGGCCATCGCGGCCCAAGCAAAACTTGCTCAAGCTAAGAAATTGCTTGCGGGTCTGACCAAAACTGAACGGGCTCGACTAGCCGCGTTGCAAGCATCGCAAGATAGCGCGTACCAAAAGAATTCGCTCCTTCTCGCCAAGGGCAAAATCGCCGCTACGGGGGCTGCAGCAATCGCCCTGAGATACGCGCTAAACCAATTAGGAAAGCGATATGTCTTTGGAGCCGCCGGGTTAACCTATTGGGATTGCTCTGGGCTCACGATGCGATCGCTACAAAAAGCTGGCATCTCAGTTCCTCACTCCGCAGCGGCACAAACCGCTTATGGAAAGCGCATCCCGCTCAATCAGATTCGCCCCGGGGATCTCGTCTTCTTTGGTCAGCCAATCTCACATGTAGGTATCTACTTTGGCGGTGGCAAAATGGTAGATGCACCACACTCTGGCGCTCGTGTCCGCATCGAAACCTTTGGCTCTTGGTTTGGCCGCGAGAAGTTCGTCGCAGCGCGTCGTTTCTAAATTACGATTATTTGAGAGCGCAATTAGTGCGGCAACTTCCACCTAAACACGGCAATATCCGAGAAACGTGTAGTTGGTAGTGTAGAGATTCGGGATGAATTTCGAGCAAGAGTGCATCTTCATAGCGCGCTTTGAAGTTGAGATCAAGGAAGAGAATTAACTCGAATATCCAAGCGACAGTAGAGTTTGCAAACCCAGCCATTCCAAATCCAATGAGGATAACGCCAAGATACATCGGATGGCGCACACGCCGATAAATTCCTGTTTCAATTAAGGGTGAATTCTCCTTCGGAATTGGCGAGATTCGAAGTGATGGCTGAAGCGAAATCCCCGCACTGGCAATAATTACCAGCCCAATAAGTACAGCGCCAATCTCCATACCTAGATAGGTATGGCTCGGAGCATGCAAATTCCAAAGAGCCAATATTCCAATTAAGGCAAGCATCAAGAATTGAATCGCCACCAACGTTCTTGCAATCAGAACTCTCTTTTGCGGCGAAACTCTCTCAATATTCACTTCAGCCGCTCCGATTCAGTCTGCACTTGTTTGGCTCTGCTCTTTGGCAATCTCGGCTCTGATCGAATCCATATCGGCGTTCTTTATATTTTGAATCAACTCTTCAAAACTCGCTGCTGGGAGTGCGCCCGGTTGGCGGAAAAGCAAGATTCCATCCCTAAATGCCATCAGAGTTGGAATCGAGGTGATATTGGCTGCCGCTGCAATTTCCGACTCAGCATCGGTATCGACCTTTGCGAATGTGATTTCCGGGTAGGTCTCGGATGCCTTTTCGAAAACCGGCGCAAATGACCTACATGGACCACACCAGGCAGCCCAGAAGTCGACGAAGGTGATTCCACCTTTGAGTATTAAAGCTTCGAATTCCGAGCTAGTGACGTTTACGGTTGCCATGACGATTACTGACCTGGGACCCAGGCAGAAAGATCGGCATCACAATGACAACGTTGCTCATTTGGGAAGGGGGCGAGTGCCTCTTCAATGTGCTGACCGCATCCAGACCAGGTGGCCTTGCCGCAACGGTTACAACGAACTGCGCTACACATACTTTCTCCTTCTACTTCTTGCTAAATAGTCGAGAGAAGAGACCAGGCTCTTTTGGATCGTTCTGGTGGCCCTGACAACGCTGTGATTTAGGGATTCCACGCATAACTTGCTCGACATGCTGACCGCAGCCGGACCAAGATGCTTTACCGCATTTACGGCAGGTTGTTTTGCTACACATTATCTATTTACCTTTTCTTTTAGTTGATTGTTTGCTGGAGAATTGCTCCACGTCATATAACCGCCATCTAGATTGATGGCTTGATAGCCCATCTCTCTTAATAGTCTCGTAGCGGCGTGGCCCCGCTGACCGACCTGGCATGTAACCAAAATCTTTCCAGAAGGAAGTTCTTCCTTGCGTTCGCGAATCTCATCGATTGGTATGTTGAGCGCGCCCGGCAATGATCCACGATCAACTTCCCCAGCGCTGCGCACATCGAGAATCGTGTAACCCTCGGCTACCTTGGACTCGACTTCATTCCATTGCGCAGTTGGGGTTAACCCAGAGAGAACATTTTCGGCGATATAGCCCAACATATTGACTGGATCCTTGGCGGAACCAAATGGTGGCGCGTAGGCCAGTTCTAAATCAGCGAGTTCTGGCGCAGTGATTCCTCCGCGCATGGCGGTGGCGATTACATCAATGCGTTTGTCCACGCCATCACGGCCGACACCTTGAACTCCGAGGATCTCATAAGTTTCTGGATCGACGAGGAGCTTGAGTGACATGCCTTGCGCGCCAGGGTAGTAACCCGCGTGCGAAGCAGGGTGGTTGTGTATCGCAACATATGGACGCCCCGCCGCAATAAGACGCTTCTCGTTCCAACCAGAGGTAGCCACCGTTAGTTCAAAGACTTTAACGATCGCGGTTCCTTGCGTAGTTACTCCGCGAATTACCTTCCCGGCGATATGGTCAGCGACTATACGGCCGTGACGATTGGCAATATTTGCTAACGGAACCAGTGTTGCTGATCCATCAAGTGCATCCTTCTTTTCAGCGGCATCCCCGATGGCGTAAATGTCGTCATCGCTGGTCAAGTTAAATTCATTCACGGCTATCCCGCCGCGCTCTCCAATGACAAGCCCGGCGCTCTTTGCCAAAGCGGTCTCGGGACGAACACCAATTGCCATAATTACCATATCGGCAGGGACAACCGTGCCACTAGCAAGCGTTACCGTCTTTTCATCGATCGAAGCAAGGGCATCACTCAAATAGAGATCAATCTCGTTCTTGCGAAGTTCGGCAGCAACGAAAGTTGCCATCTCGGGATCGAGCGGTGCTAGAACTTGATCTAGCGCCTCAACAACAGAGGTTTTAAGGCCCCGGTGGCGCAAATTTTCTGCAAGCTCAATTCCAATAAATCCGCCACCAATAATTGCAACGCTCTTTGGGTGGTGCGATACGGCAGCATCCATCGCCATCACATCTTCAATATTCCGAAGAGATAGCGAGCGTTCGATACCAGGGATATTCGGTCGAATAGGAGCAGCACCCGGGCTTAAGAGGAGTTTGTCGTATGCAAGTTCGTGCATAGCTCCTAGATGTGAATATGAAATCGTTTTGGTTTGGCGATTAATCGAAGTGACTTCAGCACTAACTCGCACATCGAGTCGAAAACGCTTGTACAGGCTATCCGGAGTTTGAAGAAGCAGCGCCTCTTCATTTTGAATGACACCGCCAACGAAGTATGGCAAGCCACAGTTCGCGTAGGAGACGAACCCGCTCTTTTCCAGAATTACGATCTCCGAGGTTGCATCTAAGCGACGCAATCTAGCCGCGGCTGACATCCCCCCAGCAACGCCACCAATCACTACATATCTTTTCATTAGTTATTCACCACAGGATTCCCGGCACTCTGCCAATTATTGATTCCACCATCCAGATTGAATATGGATTTAAATCCATCTTTTGCCATGATGGCAGTGGCTTGTCCAGAGCGATTGCCACTGCGGCAGTAGACCGCATAAGTCTTGGTCATATCCAATTTTTGAATATCGCTGGCGAATGTCCCAGATTCGAAATCGATATTGGTCGCACCAGCAATATGGCCAGTGGCGAATTCAAATGGAGTACGCACATCCAAAAGAACTATCGATTTATCGGTGATCTTTTTGGCAAAGTCTGGAACGTTCATAGTGGTCACGGATGCCCCTGCCGTACCGCATGCGGTAAGAACGAAGAGCGAGGAGACGAGTACGGCTATTAGTTTTTTCATGTTTACGCCAGACTTAAGAATAGTTTTTGGAGTTTCTCGGATACTGCTTTCTGATCGCTGCGCCCTTCAAGAATGCACTCTTCTAGGCTGGCAGATATCAAGGTGAATGCCGCAGTATGGACCGCTTTGCTCACCGCTGACATTTGAGTAACAATTTCATCGCAGTTGCGACCTTCTTCTAGCATGCGAACGATTCCGCCTAATTGCCCTTGCGCGCGCTTGATACGCACCATGATTGCTGCAACGGTCTCTTCGTCCTGCAATATATGGGTTGGCGTCTTTGGAATTGCCATCTACTTGACCTTCCGTTCCATGGGGTGGTGACCTTTACGAATCATCTTGATCATCTTCAGATTGATAGCGCAAAATCTCAGGAATTGTATGGGTAGGTTCTTTCTTTGCTTCAACGTCTTCTCTGTTGGGAGCGGAGCTCGTGCAATGCTCTCATTTGGATTTTCCATAGCCATTCCCCTTACTCCGGAATCAAAAACCAGCCGAAGCGGGCCTTTGCCTTATAGATAAACATGTAATGGAGCGCCAACTTGATCCAATGACCCGCTAGGCCGATCTCACCAAAGGTGTCATCGACGCTGCGACCGGTATTGGGATATGTCGCGTAATCGGGCACAACTGGATACATGGTCATTGATGCAGCCGAGCCAACCCGTAACCCCGAACCAGCGGAGGCAACGCACGCAGCACCCATATCGGCCATCGAGGCAGTACCTACCGTGGCTGTTGGACCGTTCTTGATTAATTCATTAATGCTTATAACTGCCAACTTGCCCATGATCCCCGATGGCATACCGGTACGTGGGGGCGAGGGAGCTATCAGTGTTCCATTGGGAGATTTCCGCGGCTTTGAGATCTGATGAGGTGGAGCAAAGGCGATGCCCACCGCGAAGATGTTGGGATAAAGCGGATTGCGATATGTCTTTGGCCAATCAGAGGCCAACCATTCGTCATAGGGCTTTCCAGAGTAATCCGCATCGACCTTCATAAACCCGGATGGAGCAAAGAGTTTATCTGAAATCTCGTTGCCAACCTTATCGAAGGCCTTGAGATCTACTCCCCTAAATGGTGGAAGTAACATTGCAAAATCAAAATTCAAAATTCCTTTAGTGCCATCTACGAGTTCGTAATGAACTTCCCCAGGCTCAATCTTTTCGACGTGGGCGCCTAAGATCGCAATAATTCCGCGTTCGCGAAAGAGCGACTCGGTCCACAACTTACTTGTGGTTTGGAATCCCGCTTGTGAGAATACGAGACCACCTACCCCAAAATCTCCAAGTTCATACTCATTAGTTATATATGTAATATCGGCTAAATCGCGAACGCCAGCGGACCGGAGTTCATGCTCAACGTTGAAGGTGTATTCAAAAGCCGCGCCTTCACAGGTGCAGGTACCGTGACCTACTCCAATGGCAATTGCCTGACGCTTGCCAGTTTTCATCACCGCGATAACTTCTTGCAATGATTTGGCGGCTTCTGTCGCATGGCCAAAGGTGCAGACTGAAACGGTATGACCATCAGGTCCAAGGCCAGGTGTCGCGGCAAAGTTCAACTTTGGACCGGTGGCATTTACTAAGTAGTCGTAACCAATATTTGCGACTTCTCCGCTTCGAGCAGAATCGGTATAAGTAACCTTCACATATCCAGAGCTGGTGCTTGCGTCGCCCTCGGGGTGAATCTCTTGCGCTAAGGCTTGGTGAAAGGTAATCCCCTTCTTCTTATAGACGGGTGCTAGCGGGAAGGTCACACTCTCGGCTGACATACGACCGACGCCCACCCAAATATTTGATGGGATCCAGTTGTATTTTGAGTTAGGCGAGATAACGATGATCTCGTTTCCCTTACCCAGCATGCGTTTGGCGTGCAACGCGGCGGTATGGCCCGCTACACCTGCTCCAAGAATCACGACTCTTGCCATTTCCGGCTTCTTCCTCTGAGTCAGATCATCCGACCTCATGATGCGGACTATACCCCCAGGGGTATAGGAGTGCAAGGCGACAGCGATTTAACGGAGCTTTGGCTTCCCATAAAGCGCATGAATTAGCCCTCTGATGTAGCCCAGGGCAAAGAGCCTCCCCAAGGTCTCATAGGCGGGACGCTCGTTGGTCTCGCCATACATGGTCGGCACATGATCCGGACGCATGGGTCCATCAAAGCCCACCTCTTTATATGCAGCGATGCAGGCCGGCAGATCGTTCTGTCCAGCATCGTGGAAAGCCTCTTCGAAATCGGTGGCATCCCCCACGATGTCGCGGAAATGCACGAAGGCAATGGCATCGCGCGCACCGAATTCACGAATCACGCTCGGTAGATCATCAGTCATCAGCGCAAAGTTACCCTGACACAGCGTAATGCCGTTGGAACGCGAAGGATAAAGATCGAGCAATCGGCGATAGTTCTCGATCGAATTCATAACTCGCGGCATTCCGCGCATCTCTCGCAGCGGTGGATCATCGGGGTGCATTCCTAAACGCACATTAGCTGCTTCGGCCTCGGGAATTACGGCATCTAAAAAGTATTTCAGGGCATCCCACAATTGTTCTTGGGAGTACTGACCAGGTTCGGCGATGCGCGACATCTCTTCGGTATCAGAAAGTTTGAAACCAGTTACCAGAGCTCCACCTCGCGAAACAATATCGGTACGCGTTCTGGCCCAGCTCGATACCGCCATCCAGTTATAACAGAGCGTTGTGATCCCCAGCGCGCCCATTGCGCGAATCTGCTCGATAACGTGTGCAATCTGTTCATCACGACCGGCTAGCCCCAAGCGAATGAGATCCATCGGAGCAGTGTCTTCAATACCGATCATCTCGATCCCGTGTGAAGCGAAGATTGCTTTATCGCGGCTGATTCCCTCTAGCGACCAGGGAACGATTCCATCAGTGAAGCCTGCAGTTAATTTTCCATCTCCGACTGAAGCGAACATGCGCTGCTCTTGTTCGGCTCCTTGCAACAGGGAAACCGTATTTGCTACTCCGCACTGTTTAACGAGTTCCCACAAGGGCGCCGGGCGAGCCGACAATTGTTCGCTGAGATGAATCACTACTTATCTCCCTTGGGAGCAGCGGCTGCCAACCTGGCGAGCAATCCCCCATCGACACGAATGTCATCGCCGGTCATAAAACTGGCACGCGGACTGGTGACAAAGGAGATCACCGAACCTAACTCTTGAATTGTTCCGGTGCGCTCGAGCGCATGCGCAGATCCCCAGTCGTCAACCAACGCTTGCATTCCCGCTGGCGATCCATCGCTTAATAAGCGGGCAGTGTTGCGAAGCATCGGCGTATCAATAGTTCCAGGACTAATGGAATTAACGCGAACACCGCGAGGTCCTTCATCAACAGCGATTGCTCGTGCGAGCGAGAGCAGCGCGCCTTTGCTTGATGTGTAAGCAGCCACATTGGCCTGTGTAGCACTTGCCTGAACCGAGGCAATGATAGCTATCGCTCCTGCTGGGCTCTTGCGAATTTCTGGAAGCGCCGCCTTGCAGGCTAGGAAAACACCTTTCACATTTACGTTGAAGACTTCATCCCAGACTTCGACCGGCGTATCAACTGCGGTTCCATAGCGTTGAATTCCGGCAGAAGTAACCAGTACGTCGAGTTGTCCATATTCGGCGAGTGCTAATGCAACCGCCGCGACTGCTGTTTCGGGATCATCAATAGGCCCCGATGCAGCAATGGCCTTGCCACCAGCAATTCGAATCTCTTGCACAACCAGGTTGGCTTCATCGAGCGTGAGTCCATGGACCACCACAGATGCGCCTTGCCGAGCGAGCTCATTAGCCGCTCCCCTACCGATTCCACTGGAACCGCCGGTCACAAGCGCGACACGACCTTCTTGTTCGCCGGAGAATCTAATTTCCGAAGACATATGCAGCCTTTCCTTTGACATCTGTTTCTACAATAAAAGTCATACCCGCTGATTTGTGCTCATCATGCCAACCATCGTCTCCTATCGCCGTTGTAACCACAAGGGTTTTGAGGTCTGGCCCAGCAAAGGCGCAACTCGAGACGAAGCGAACGGGAAATTCCAGAGTCTCGATAAGTTGGAAGTCGGGTGAGTAGCGCCGAATACAACTTCCGTTCCAGAATGCGATCCAGAGGCATCCTTCGCCGTCGACCGTCATTCCATCCGGGTATTGCTCTGCCCCGGGATCAAAGGTGATTGCTAAACGCTGATTAGAAATTTCTCCGTCATCGTAATCGAAGGCATAAAGAGCTTGGGCCACGGTATCTATCAAATAAAACGTCTTGGCATCGGGACTCCAATCCATCCCATTGCTCAACTTCATACCCGAAAGAACTCGTGTGATCTCGCATCCATCAGCGCTTATCCGATGCAGCCCTACGCGATCGGTCTCAGCCGTTGCTTTGGTTCCCATCCAAATCTCTCCACCAGGTCCGACCTTCGCATCGTTCCAACGCATCGGAACGGGATCTGGCGAACCATCAGCTTCGGGGCGGCCAGGAAGTTTCGTAATTGCTCCCGACGGGTCTAAAGCATCTGGCCCATGCGCAGTTCCAAGTATCAAACCGCCGTCATTACGCGGCAATACAAAACTAATATTCTCTGCAGTTGGGATCTCCCCTGATTGATCTGAAAGTAGATCACGCCAGAGCACCTTGTCGTTGAGAATGTCGACCCAGTACATCTTTGAATGCACAACTCCAGTAGCAACGGGACCTTCACCCACATGACATTTACGGGAGTCCCAAACAATTGGTTTCATCGCACTATCCGCGGGTCAACGTGAATCTTCGGACCGGATTTAGCATCCTTGCCTCTATTACCTTCCAGGCGATCCGCAATTTGGTGAAATCCAATCACCTCACTTATCAGTGGCTCGGGATCAACTGCGCCGGAGGCAAAGTAGTCAATCGCACCTTGCAAGCCGGGCGAAGCCGAGAGAATTCCAACTATGGTGACATCTTGCAGAACTGGGATCCGGGTATCAATCAGGCTCGGTGTTTCGGATAGTCCAATGAGTACCACTGTTCCACCGGGAAGCACCTTTTGCAGCGCAAGTTGTGGCATGAAATCGCTGCTCGAGGCATCAATGACCGCGTCATACTCCCGCAAAAGATTGCCCTTTATACCTGCAATAGTATGAACATGTAGCACGCCTAATTCACGGGCCAGCTGTAGCGAAGTTTCTCGATTCCCTGCAATATGAACCTCGAGATTCTTTGCCAGAGCAAACTGCGCTGCAAGCAGCCCAATGGTTCCGGAACCTAAGATCAGAAGTTTCTGATTTTCGGTTAGTCCGGTGGCTTCTACACTGCGCAGCGAATTGCCGGCCGGCTCGATCATGGCAGCGGCTGCAACTGAGATTGAATCTGGAATCTCAAATGCATAACGCTCTGGAATCAACATCTGTTCCGCGAGAGCGCCGCCCCAGCCATCGGTAATTCCCAATTCAATGCGATCATCACATAGGTATGTCTTCCCAGAGGCGCAGCGGGCGCAGATCCCACATCCCAACATGGTGTCTCCTGTTACTCGCTTGCCGATCCAGATATGTGACACCCCTGCGCCGATAGCGGTAACGGTTCCAACCCATTCGTGGCCAAGTTGCACTGGGAAGGTAGTTCTCCCGGAACGGTAGTACGCCATCTCGCCCGTATAGAGCTCTATATCGGTGCCGCAGATCCCAACTCGTTCAACATTTACAAGGAGTTGGCCAGGTCCAGCGATCAGGTCAGGGAGATCCTGTATTTCAACCACGTGGGGTGCAATAACGCGTAGGGCTCTCATAACTTCCTAATCTGGATCGAAGACCCCATGTTATAGTCTCCTAAATACTAATATGTAACTCCGCCGAGTGGAATAGTTAGTGAGTTGTGATGAGCGAGTTGAGAAGCGCCGGATGGTATGGCGGCAACGATCGTAACTCTTTCATTCATCGCGCATGGATGCGCCGTGGTCTTCCTGAAGATGCCTTTGATGGCACAAGGCCCCACATCGCGATTGCAAATACCGCTTCAGATTTAACTCCATGCAATGCGCATCTCAACGAGGTCTCAGAACATGTCCAAAAAGGAATTTGGGAAGCCGGTGGTATTCCACATAACCTGCCTGTTGTATCTCTAGGCGAAACTCAAGTGAAACCCACCGCGATGCTCTGGCGCAATATGGCGGCGATGGCGATCGAAGAGATGTTGCGCGCCAACCCTATTGATGGAGTCGTACTACTCGGTGGCTGCGATAAGACCATTCCCGCGCTTCTCATGGCAGCGGCTTCCGTAAATATTCCAGCAATAGTTGTCCCAGGTGGACCCATGATTACCGGCACCTTCCGCGGAGAACCTCTGGGTTGCGGTACCGATGTCTGGCGCTTGAGCGAAGAGGTACGCAGCGGAAAGCTTTCTAATAAGCAGTTCATAGAGTCCGAGGCATCGATGATCCGCAGCAAGGGTCACTGCAACACGATGGGTACTGCATCCACCATGGCAGTTGTCGCGGAAACTTTGGGAATGACAATTCCAGGTTTTGCCGGAACCCCTGCGCCTGATGCCCGCTTGCTATCTCTATCTCATGAGACTGGTCGTCAGATCGTTGAAATGATCCATGCGGATCGCAGACCATCGCAGATCATGGTTAAAGAATCATTTATCAATGCCATCATCGCAGTAGCGGCAGTTGGTGGTTCGAGTAATTCTGTCGTGCATTTACTCGCAATCGCGGGTCGACTCGGCGTTGATCTCACCCTCGAGGATTTCGATCGCGCGGGTCGCGATATCCCCCTTCTCGCAAATCTCGCTCCCTCTGGAAAATTTCTCATGGATGATCTCTACCGCGCTGGTGGACTCTTGGCGCTACTGGGTCAAATCTCTGAGAAGTTTTCGTCGGTTGCAATCACCGTGACAGGAAAACCCTTCGCAGATTACTTAACTGGCCACGATGTCTTTGACGATGCGGTTATCAAGAACCCTGCTGCTCCCCTGATGGAACACGCCGGCATCGCCGTTCTCAAAGGAAACCTCGCCCCCAATGGCGCAATCATTAAGCCCAGCGCTGCTACGCCAGGACTTCTCACTCATCGTGGTCCTGCGCTGGTCTTTGACAGTGTGGAGGACCTCAACGCGCGTATCGATGATCCAAACCTGGATGTCACGCCCCAAACAGTCCTGATCTTGCGCGGATGTGGCCCACGTGGTTATCCCGGTATGCCAGAGGTTGGAAATATGCCGCTGCCCAAGAAGATTTTGGAACAAGGCGTTCGAGACATGGTGCGGATCAGTGATGGACGTATGAGCGGAACCGCTTACGGCACCATCGTTTTACACGTCTCCCCTGAAGCGGCTGCCGGTGGCCCGCTCGCACTCGTAAAAACTGGTGACATCATTATTCTCGATGTACCCAAACGAACTTTGAATATCGATATCAGCGCTGCCGAGTTGGCTTCCCGGATTCCTAGCGTTGCCAGCGTTGCGGCGTACGCATCCCCAGAACGCGGTTGGGCAAAACTATATGTCGAGCACGTCCAAGGCGCAGATACCGGAGCGGATCTCGATTTCCTCATTGGTTCTAGTGGAGACAAAGTAAGTCGTGAATCCCACTAATCAGGAGAGCGCTCTGATTTCGACGTTGGCGATCGATCGCTATCGCACCTCCTCGGATGCCTCGCACTTTCATTTGATTCCCACAGGAGTCGCCACCGCTACGAGCGCAGATGAGATTGCTTCGCTCTTTAAATATGCGACCGATAACAAGACCAGCGTGACCTTTAGAAGTGGCGGTACCAGCCTCTCCGGCCAAGCGGTAAGCGATGCAATTCTGATTGACACGAGGCGTCATTTCCGCGCCATTGAAGTATTAAACGATGGCCTCCAAGTACGAGTCCAACCGGGCGCAACCGTAAGGGCAGTCAACGCTCGGCTCGCGCGTTTTGGGCGAAAGTTAGGTCCTGATCCTGCCAGTGAAATCGCCTGCACCATCGGTGGAGTGATCGCAAATAACTCAAGCGGGATGGCTTGCGGGATTACCGACAACACCTACCGAACTTTGCAGAGCGCCACCGTAGTGCTTTACAACGGAGCCATCATCAACACCGCAGATGGCGATTGCGACTCTCAATTCCAGAGGAACGTTCCGGGTATCTACCACTCTTTAAAGGAAATTAAGGCAGAGATCGACGCTCGGCCCGATCTCGTGGAGAGAATTCGCGCCCAGTATCAGATCAAGAACACGATGGGGTATGGCCTTAACTCCTTCATCGATTTTGATTCCATTCTGGAAATCTTCTTACACCTATTAATTGGTAGCGAAGGCACGCTCGGATTCATCGCCGAAGCACTCTTCAACACCGTTCCGCTGATGAGTAAAGCCGCCACCACTCTCCTTATCTTTGAAAACCTTAACGCTGCAACTGCTGCTCTGCCCTCCTTGCAAGCCACTCATCCAGCGACAATCGAGTTAATGGATTCGGCCTCTCTCCGGGCCGGCAAAGTTGATTTGGGTGAGTTGGAGCTGCGCGATCACGCGGCCCTTCTCGTTGAATACCAGGCAGCTACCGATGAAGAATTATTGACTATTATGGCAAGTGCAGCACAAGTTCATTATGTGCTCGGCACGGTAAATGAAACCCATCTCACCACCGATGAATACACCCGCAAAGAGCTCTGGAATATCCGCAAGGACCTCTATGCGACCGTCGCGGGAGCTCGTAAATCCGGAACCACTGCGCTCTTAGAAGATATCGCGGTACCTGTGGCTCACTTGGCAGCAACGTGTATTGGACTGCAAGAGCTATTCTTAAAACACCGCTACGACGACGCCGTGATCTTTGGCCACGCCAAGGATGGCAACATTCACTTCCTCATCAACGAGGAATTCAAGGATGCATTAAAGGCCGAGCGCTACCGGCTCTTCACGGAAGATATGGTCGACCTCGTCCTCTCGCACGGTGGATCACTTAAAGCTGAGCACGGTACCGGGCGAATGATGGCGCCATTTGTGGAGCGTCAATATGGCTCAGATCTCTACGCAATCATGGTCCGAATCAAAGACGCCTTCGATCCATCAGGCGTCATTAACCCTGGAGTATTGATCTCGACCGACGCTCTCGCGCACATGCACCATATTAAATTCAATCCAAAAATTGCAGAAATCGCTGACAATTGTGTTGAATGCGGTTACTGCGAACCGATCTGCCCGAGCAAAGATTTGACCACCACCCCGCGGCAACGAATCGTGTTGCAGCGTGCTCTTACAAGCGCCAAGAGAGATGATAGAGATCTCTACTCGCAGTTACACAAGAGTTCTGAATATCATGTTGAAGATACCTGCGCCGTTGATGGACTCTGCGAGAGCGTCTGTCCAGTTGGAATCAATACCGGATCTCTGGTGACCACGCTGCGAACTAAGCGTAACGATGGCATCATCTCGGCCCTCTGGGAGCATGCGGCAGAGCATTGGGGAAGTACCGTGCGTGGAATTGGCCGCGCGTTAACCGTCACTAGATATATTCCGAGCACCGTCATCGAGCCGATCAATAAGGGTCTACGCGAAATCTTTGGGAGTCAGCGAATTCCTCTTTGGTCAAAGGATCTGCCGAGCGGAGGCAAACCTCGGGCTGCGCAGGCTGAGGCCAACGCAGATTTCGTATTCTTCTCATCTTGCCTTGAGTCAATGTTCGAAGCCGATACCGCGACCTCTTTTAAGTCGCTCGCGCGCAAGGCTGGGTTGAAGTTTGTGGTCCCCCAAGAGATCGCCAGCCTCTGTTGTGGAACTCCATGGAAATCAAAAGGTCTCACCGATGGATACGAAGTAATAGTAGATTCCACTTACGCCGCGCTATTCGCTGCAAGCGATAGCGGTCGACTTCCTATCGTCTGCGAGAACTCCTCGTGCACAGAAGGTCTCGTCAAGGCCATGCAATCTAAAGCAAACTCGCCGCTAAAGATGATTGACTCCGTGGACTTCGCCGCCGAATATCTGCTTCCGGAACTTCAGGTATCAAGGAAACTACGCTCCGTCGCTCTTCACCCCACGTGTTCCAGCACTCTTCTAGGTGCAAATGAGAATCTCGAAGCGCTGGCGCATGCAATATCCGCACATGTGACAATTCCTTTGGAGTGGGGCTGCTGCGCCTTCGCTGGAGATCGCGGGATGCTCCATCCCGAACTAACGGCCAGCGCCACAAAGAGTGAGGCGACCTCCCTTAAAGGCCAGGACTTTGACGCGTACCTCTCCACAAACCTCACCTGTGAAATTGGAATGTCGCGCGCAACGGGTCACACATATAAACACATACTCGTTCAACTCGACCAGCTCACACAATCTAGGAGTTAGCCTCCGGGTACCTTGATAGCGAACTACCTGATAAATTACGAAGTATTGCGGATGTAGTGAAGTGGTATCACGTCAGCTTCCCAAGCTGACAGTGCGGGTTCGATTCCCGTCATCCGCTCAAAGCGTCATTGTCACCTTGGAAAGTCCTTCTGGAGAATCGGGATTGAAACCGAATTTTTTGGCGAATTCCAAAGCAAATCCTTGAAGAGAGATCGCATCTACAATCGAAGAAGCGATTTCATCACTGCAACGCGAGCCACCAATACGAATATCTGTTCCGACAGAGGTGCCGCCTTCGCCAATCCAGGTGATGTGATCAACTCGATTTCTGATCTTTACTAAAGCTTCAGAAATTGAATGTCCAGGGATGCGATGGGGCGCCACTATGAAGAGCTGGGTGGATTCCCGCAGGGCCGAAATTGGACCGTGCAGGTAATCAGCGGTGGAGAGACCTTGGACAGAGAGTTTCGATGTCTCCTGTACTTTAAGCGCTGCTTCTCGCGCATTTGCATAGGAGAAGCCACGACCCAGAAAAACCATCTCGCTATCTCGAGAACTAGCTGCTATAGCCGCCGAATTAATCTGCGTATTTGCGACCAAAGCTTCGGCTTGGTCGACGATCTCATGTCCTATGACCGGCGTACCAGTCCAACTCGAGACGAGAAGATATGAAACCAACAATTGCGCTGAATAACTCTTCGTCGCTGCGACTGCAAGCTCGGGACCAGCCAGAAGTGATAGATGATGATGTGCTAATTGCGCCAGAGGCGACGATTCATCGTTGGTCATCGCGATGACCTGAGCTCCAGAGCGCTTTGCCGCTTCGGCAAATGTGACCAAGTCCGGCGACTGTCCACTCTGGCTAATAGCGATTACCAGAGTGCCTTCGTAGTGCAATTCTGATTTGTAAATCGTTACCGCAGATGGAGATGTTAAACCGCAGGGCATGCCCAACTTCACTTCAATCAAATATTTAAGGAAATGCGCTGCGTTATCTGATGTCCCTCTTGCAAGTATCAGAATAGATCTAATCTTCTTCTCGGTGAGTAAGTTCTTGATGCTATCAAATTGCTCCATAGCTGCGAGAATATTGCGAAAGACATCTGGAGTAGAAGCAATCTCCATCTCCATTATTGATCCAAAAGAATCCATCAAAAGCTCCCGACGTGTAGTAGTTTTAGCCACCTGCTAAATAATTAGTTCCATTACCTTGAATCTGGAGAACCATGAAGACCATCGTATTTATTGGAGATAGCGTCACCGATTGTGATCGATTGACGATTCCACCATACGGAAACGGTTATGTTTCTCTTATAGCCTCCTCAGATGAGATCAATGCAAATGTCATCAATGTAGGAACCAGCGGACACCGTTTGGTTGACCTGGAAAAGCGCTGGAACGAAGATGTTCTTGAGAACAAGCCTGACATTCTCTCGATCGCAATCGGCGTAAATGACACCTGGCGTAGATATGACGACAACGATGTTACCGAGGTGATTGACTTCGAAAATCGATACCGTTCACTTCTGACGATCACACGAGCGGAATGTAATTCGAAGTTTGTTCTCTGCGAACCGTTTCTACTGCCGGTGCGCGAGGAGATGAAGTTGTGGAGAGAAGACTTAGATCCAAAGATCGATGTCGTCCACCGGCTAGCAAAGGAATTCGACGCGCTTTTAGTGCCATTCGACAGTGAATTCACCAAACGCAGCGCTCTCTCTTCGATGGCGGAATTAGCAGAAGATGGAATCCACCCCACCGTTGCGGGACATGCCCTCATGGCAAAACTTTGGATGGACACAGTCCGCACTTATTTGTGAGTCTTTAGCTCGGCGGCCAGCTCATTGAGAGGACCCTCAATCTGATCGCCGAAGAGCTCTTTCTGTGAACTCTTGAGGAGTTGGATCAATCCTCGAAGCGTCTCCTCAGAATCAGTTGGACCAACTATGGATTTGTTCTCAGCATCGAACGAGCAGGTGAGCAAGAAGTCAGCAAGTCCCTGAAGTGCTTCTCCACCTAAGAGATACTTCTCCAGCCATTCGGAGATTTCCTGTGCGAGTTCTGGGTAGGTGAAGTCAGGTGACGTCAGTACTTTGTAATGATGCTTTATGGATTCCCCTTCGGCGCGAAAGACCTGCGCTGCCAAGGTCATGTCGCCAGAGCGCCAAGCGGTGACTCCAGCGCGAAAGACTTGGCGTAGATCAGGTGCTGGGTCTCCCCCAACGCACGATCCCATCGAGGTGCGATACATGGCTCTTAAAGAAGCGCGGGCACTCTCGGATGGAAACAACTTAATGAGGTTCTTCTCCCAAGAAATTTCGGCGTCATAACGCTCGGTATTCCAGAGATAATCGCCAATCGTTGCCAGCGGTAGCAGCGAAGCTTCAAATTGCAGCATGGGATTTGATAGCAACCCAGCTGAATATTTGTGAAGACCCTTCTCGCGCCCTCGCAGAGGGCCAATGAAGAGGCTCTTCTGAAGTCCACCATCATTGACCGGGAAGTTATCCCAATAGAGAGCCGGACGTAGCGCACTTCTTTCGAATATTACAGCGTCGGATATATCGAGATACTCTGAGCAAATCTGCCGGCCGGTCCACATGAGATTGATTCTCGATTTAAGTTCACGCCCTAAATCAACGAGATATGGCTCATTGCCGCGGCCCGAATACTGCATCGGGCAGACGGTTAACTGCACCTTATTGTTATCTGCCGATATGGCGTCCCAAACTTTATTGGTGAAATCAGCATGCGCCTCGGCTGTCGTGGCATAACGCGCGATATCTTCTGGGTGCTGTAGTTCCCAGGCAATGTCATCCCACAAGAGGCCGAAGTGCACTGCACCTAACTCCATTAACTGCTTAAAGCGGGTCACTACGGCATCAACATCGCCTTGATCTGAATACCGCACAGAAAGACCGGGTGAGACGCAAGCGACGAAATCGACTCCGTGCACATTTCCACGTTCGATCAACTCCTTGGCCGTTACTAGAAACTCAACTCCAAAGGGAGATTTCCAGTTGAATCGCTGCAGTGGATCATCCTTCGGGGCCAAGAAATAGGTATTCATACCGAAGTCTGCGAAAAATTCGATTCCTTTTAAACGCTGTGCATGGCTCCACGGCTTTCCATAAAATCCTTCAACGACTCCACGAATAGGAAAGTGCGGTCCATCCGTCAGTGCTAGTGGCTCCTGTGAATCTGATCGCAACCAATCGAGCACCGCGTTTAAGGCATATCGCACAGCTCGATCTAGCGTCACGCCGATCTCTACCGTCACGATATTGTCTTGACGCTGCGCTCTCAACTCGAAACCTTCAACACTAGCGTGGCGAAAATTATGCACAGATATAAGCACCTGGTATTTACCTGTTACATCCACATGCCTTTGTAAGAAGGCGTCAACATAGTGGGCTTGATGAGCGCTCGCTCCAGTTACTTGAATATTCACAGACCAACCCTCGTCCCTATTTGCTCTTGTAGCGTCTCATAAAATTCCTGATTTGATCCACCAAAATGCGAGATTGCCGCATAGACAACTGCTCCAAATGCGGGAGAAATCTTCAAGGTCTTCACCGATACTCGCTGCGCAATGGGAGCCAACCCCGCGTTGAAAGTTTCATCGAAAATCTGATTTTCAGCGATATGTAGCCCGCCGGACTTAATCACATCTATGACGTTCACTTTGAAATCTAATTTTTCGATGATATTAATTACATCGACGGCGTGCTGGCTTGCCACAGCTGAGACGATTTCGATCGCATCGCTGTCTCCAGCGGAGGCAAGTTGGAAGACTATGGGAGCGATGCTCTCGCTCAAGAGCAGACCATTGCGAGCGTACGAATGGAAGAAATCAGCGAGGTTCTGCTCTTTGGAAAAACTCAGAACTATCTTGGCCAAGGGAGAGGTGCCCTCACCTCGGTGGTACTGGCGGCCCAGCGCATTGAGTGTTAATGCGATAACTTGCCCAGCGCCTGCGCCTTCGCCGATCGACATTCCCATGGTTTGAACCGAACGAACCCCATCATTTCCTACTGTTTTTCCGCCGGTGCCTGCAATGGAAACGATCCCCAGCCCATCGGGCTTTCCGGCATAGAGCGAGGCCAGTCCATCGTTGATAAAGAGTCCAGGCATCTTGAATTTGAGAGAGTCAGAGAAATCAAAGAAGAGGTCGGCATCTGCAGGCCAATCAATTCCAGCGAGAGCAAAGGTGGCAGCAGAAATCTCCTTGCGATCTACTGCCGCATCGGTCAATAGAGTGCTTACAACCTCACGGAGAACAGTTTGCGCACCGTCCCAGCCAACGCGTTCCCAGTTAGCCCCGGTGCTGGTAGCAGTTGCAAGGATTCTTCCCGATGTATCAACGAGGCAACCATGAGTTTTAGTCCCTCCGGCATCGATTCCGAGGATGTACTCACTCATTGAATAGCCCAATCATTCCTTGATTTTCTTTTCGGATAAGTTTCCAGACATCCGCGACTTCCGAAATATCTGGGCCGAGCGGATTGGTCAAAAGGGCAAGGGTTGCGCTTCTCGCATTCCCGGTCATTGCGGCATCGATCGTTAACATCTCAAAATCCTTAACCACGGAGACAAGAGAGTGCATCTCGGGCGCTAATTCGTGAGTACCAATGGAATGTGCGCCTGCTGCAGTGATGGTCGCTGATATCTCGAGAACGGCATCATCAGGAAGCCCTGCCACTGCGCCATTGTTAAGCGTATTAACGATATGAACCGTGCCGGCATCTTGGTAGATATCTGCCATCAACTCTGCTGCTGCATCGGAATAGTAAGCCCCACCTCGCTGCATCAGCTCTGCTGGCTTGGTAACTAATGATTCGTCGGAAAACTTTTCCATTAACTCATTTTCGATCTTCATAACTTCACTAGCACGAGTGGGATGATCCTTTTGATATGCCAGCCATGGCTTTTGAGCAAAGTAATAAAGCAGGTAGTAATTCGGAATGGCCTGAAAAATATCTACATCGCTCTGCAACCAACTAGGGGAATCCCCTGCCTTAGCCTGGTTGATCGTTAAATTACGAAAAGCGGCCAGCGCGCGCATCGAGATGTCTTCTCCGCGATAACTAACACCGCGCACCCAGGAGAGATGATTAAGACCTACATAATCGAGAGAAAGTTCCGCAGCCGGAAGCTCCAAGGCTGTGGCCAATTCCACCTTGGTATTCCAAGGTACGTTACATAAACCTATGGAATTAACTTCTGGCACATGAGTTTTCAACATCTGCGTAATTAAACCGGCGGGATTGGTGAAATTGAGCAAGATTGCCCGCGGCGCCACTTCGGAAATGGTCCTAGCAATCGAAAGCGCCACTGGAATTGTTCGCAACGCCTTTGCGAAGCCCCCTACCCCAACCGTCTCTTGACCTATCAATCCAAAGTGGCGGCCTAGCATTTCATCATTGTGGCGAGCGGTCTGGGTACCGACTCTGAATTGACTGACAACAAATGTAGAACCATTAATTGCTTCCCGCAGATCTGTTCCAAATTCTATGCGAATCGAACTTCCTGACGCCTTGACCATTCTCGACGCAAAGGCAGCGATCACTTTCACACGGTCGAGATTGATATCGACTAGATGTATCTCGGTGATCGGAAGGCGATCTTGACGTCGCAAAATCCCATCGATCAACTCAGGCGTGTAAGTGGATCCGCCGCCGATGACAGCAATTTTCAAGAGGACGCCTTCGATCGCTCCGCAAAGACTCGATCGCAAGCTTGGGCAGAGGCAAGATCCAAAGCGCCAATCAGTATTCCTTGATCGCCTAGTTCACTTACTGCTAGGCGCGGTGGATAGGGCAAGATCTCTTTTAAGAGCGCTTCAATGGGCTGAATAAAGAATTTTGATTGGCGTCCGATCCCACCCGCCAGTACTACAAGTTCGACATCGACAACCGCGGAAATTCCGGCGATATAGAGTGCAATGCGATCTGCTTCAAGTGCCACCACGGCCTGACCGAGGGAATCCCCTGCCTTAGCGGCGTTGAGAATATCCACTGTTGAATAAGGCTCTTGCAGGGTTGAATCAGGGTGAGCACTCGCAAGTGAGCGAGTCACAAAGGCAATCCTGTCTCCCGAGGGGTTGGTCGACGTACGTTGTCGATCGCGCGGATCTCCAAAAGGAATATAAAAGACCTCACCGGCAGCGCCACTATGTCCACGATGCAACTTGCCGTTGAGAACCAGACCCGAACCCAGACCCGAACCAACTGAGAGCACTGCAAAATTTGAAACGCCTTGCCCAAAGCCGGCGACCTGTTCCGCGACCGCCAGGAGATTAATGTCGTTTTCTACAATTGGTGGAATCTTAAAGAGAGATTCGATCTCTGCAGCCAGGTTGACGCCATCCAGCGCACCGATAGTGCCAGCGATTTCAATGTTACCCGTAGATTGATCAATGACTCCAGGAGTACCTACTGCTATAGAAGCGATATCACCTCGGGAGAAGCCGGCTGTTTGTAGAGACTGATCAACCCCTGTCTCCACGATAGCGAGAAGAGATATCAGCGAATCAGAGGTATTTGGCAGAGAGATCTCACTGCGCAGAACTCCGTTCAGATCACCCACGGCGGCGCGAATAAAGCGCGATCCGATGTCAATGGCGACTGAAATCTTGATATCTGACACAGCGGAAAAGATGTTCTTTGCTCTATGCGAATCGTGTTCACCGGGGGTTAATTCAGATACCAACCCGCTTTCAACCAGTGACCGCAAGATATCGGAGGTTGTGGGCTTGGAAATCCCAATGTGGCGCGCAATTCGTGCAGCATGCATCGCCCCTTCAACTCTTAAGAGATCAATTACAGTCCGCTCATTTATCTCGCGGAGCAACGATGGGATAGCTCCGCCAGGAGTTATTTCCATTTATCCCTTGACCCCAGTCAGCGTGATGCCTTCGATGAATACCTTTTGCGCAAAGAAGAAGAGAATAATCACCGGCGCCATAAAGAGAACCGATGCCGTCATCATCATGTTGGCCTCGACGTGGTGGAGGCCCTGGAAGGAATTGAGTCCGATTCCCAGCGTCCACAAATTCGGGTTTTCGACGATATAGAGCAACGGTCCAAAGAAGTCATTCCAGGAGCCCAGGAATGAGAAGAGTGCAATCGCCATAATGGCCGGCTTAGCCAGGGGTACGATAATTCTCATCATCAATTTGAACTCACTGCAACCGTCGATTCGAGCAGCATCGGAAATCTCATCCGGGATACTAACAAAGAATTGACGCAACAAGAATATTGAAAACGCATCTGCGAAAAATGCCGGCACGATGAGAGGGAGAAATGAGGGTATCCAATGCAGTTTCGCGAAAATGATGTAGACCGGGATCATGGTGACCTGACCCGGCAACATCATGGTGGAGAGAATGATGATGAAGGTTATTCCACGCCCACGCCATTGCAGACGAGAGAGCACATAGGCAGGCGGAACGCTTGAAATCACAGTTCCAATCGTCGCCAGCACAGAGACAAACATTGTATTGAGAGTCCACTTGAGGAAAGGCACCGCAGTGAATACATCGAAATAGTTATGCCAGACAAAGGGATGGGGCCAGAGCGATCGAGTTTGCGCCTGCCCATGGTTCATCAATGAAATAACGGTAACGAGGAAGAGCGGAAGCAAGAAGACCGCCGAGAGCGATATCAAGACGGCGTGTTGTGCAACGGCGTGAAGAAAGGCGTTGACCTTTTTCTTCCGTTTAGCGGCGAGGGCATCCAAGTAGTGTTGCGATTCGGTCCCAGTCAGTTTTTGTCTCATTTGAAGAGGGATCCATTCGGATAGTGAACCCAACGCTTTTGGGTCCTCAAGATAATTGCCGTGAAAAACAGTGTTATTACAAGTAGTACCCATGCCAAAGCAGAGGCGTAACCCATGTCATAGGCCTGGAAGGCCTCGTGATAAATATGAGTGGCATAGAAGTACATTGAATGCGAATAATCGTTAACTTGGCCGGAGGCGACATAAGCCTGGGTGAAGTATTGGAAGCTTCCGATAACGCCGGTCACTCCCGAGAAGAATATGACTGGGGTAATCATCGGAAAGGTGACATATCTAAAGGACTGCCAAGCACTTGCCCCCTCCAGGCTCGCTGCTTCATAGAGCGTTCTCGGCACATCTAAAAGCCCTGCAAGGAAGATAATCATCGTGTCACCGATGCCCCAAAGCCCAAGAATGATGAGCCCCCACTTGGACCAATGCGGATCCATGAACCAGAAAGGCGGGTTCTTAATACCAATCGCTTGCAACCCTCTGTTCACTGGGCCGTAGGCAGGATTAAAGATATACGCAAAGACCATGGTGCCGGCAACAGCTGGAACCATAGAAGGTAGGAAGAAGATCGTGCGATAAAAATTGGTGCCACGCTTTGGCTTTGTCAAAATCCATGCTGCAAATATTGCAAAGGCAATTCTAAGTGGGATGCTAATCGCCGAAATCCACATGGTGTTTTTAAGAGCCTTCCAGAAGAGAGGATCCTGAAAAAACATGCGATGAAAATTTTGCAATCCCACCCATTTTGGTGAATCGATCAGATTGAACTTTGTGAATGATTGATAGAAACTCGCGATCATGGGGTATAGCGTGAATCCAACCATTCCAAAGATCCAAGGTGATAAACATAAGAAGATAAAGAGCCGAGGGCGCTTCAGCCTCTTACGTTTAGGCACACCAGCAACACTCCCCCCACTTCGTCGTGGAGTGAAAAGTGCTGCCGGCGTGATTCCCATTTTTTTATATTCCCCTGTTATTTGTTGTAAGCGATGATCTGATTTACTTGGGTTCCCAAGTCAGAGAGAGCAGATGAGATGTTAGGCGTTTGGCCGGCTTGCCAAGAGGCCATCAGATCCTGCAAGAGTCCCTCTTCTTGATGCTCTCCAGTATTTTGCATCGTGTGATAACCCGATTTTGGATTCTTCACGATGGAATAAATTGGCTCATACCAGGCAGGCTGTGTTTTTGGCTTAGCCAAAGACGAGAGCAATACAGATGGACTTGCTCCATAGCTATCGTATGCAGATGCAAAGGTCGTATCGGTTGCCAGAGCCTTCATTACGGTCCATGCATCCTTTACATTCTTTGAACCCTTCGAAATTCCGATTGAAGGTTCTCCAACTACGCCAGCACCATAAAGAGTGCTAACAAGCTTTGGAGCAACTGGGAATGGAGCGATACCGAAGTTAAGTCCTGAGGTACAGGTAGATGCAATAACCCAATTGTCACCAGTACAGAACATCTGTGACATCCAGTTTGCATCCCACTTCATTGCTACGCGGCCGGTCATGAAGTCATGACTTGTGCCCCACTCATCGCCACGTCCGGCGACGAACTTTGTAACAAGACGGCTACCCTTTGCAAAATCTCCGCCACCAAAGACTGTGGCGATGAAATGGCGCTGCCAGTTAAATGCGGCAGTCCATGCTGGATCGACACCGAAGCCAGAAGTTCCTTTTCCATCTACTGAGTACCACTTGGCGCCAAACATCTGGCCCAACCACATGGAATCCATCGCGAAGCCGTAGTAGCCAGCCCAAGGAACGAATCCTGCAGACTTGATATCACCGTTGGCATCAAAGGTTGTCATCTTCTTTGACATCGCCGTTAGTTCGTCTGTGGTCTTTGGCGGCGCTGCGTAGCCATACTTAGCCAAAATATCTTTATTGAAATAGAAGGCGAAGACCTCTGTGCTGAGCGGAAGGCCGCAGCGAATGTGATTAGAGGTCGTTGCTGCGAGTGAGGCAGCGGTAAAAGTCGTGGTCAGATTGAGACCAGTTGCCGAGTTACGAGCCAGCTTTGAAATGTCCTGCCATGCTCCGCTTCCGCAGAACCAGCCTAGATTTCCAGAACCGCTGGATACAGATAGATCGGGACCAGTTCCTGCATTAATAGCTGCAAGGGATTTGGCCATATCGATACTTCCGACAGAAACAACCTTTAGTTCAGGGTGCGCTGCTTGAACGCGGGCAACTGCTGAATTCCAAAGGTCCAGACCGGCACCGTTGTAATTAGACCAGATGGTTACGGTTCGAGTGGAAGCTGCTGATGCGGGTACTGCCACGCCAGCCAATCCACCCAATAAAATCGCTGCTCCTGTCAAAGAAGCTAGTAGGGCTTTCTTTCTCATTTACTACTCCACTTCACTGCTTTGGTAAGAACACGGGACCCGCCTTGAGTTGTGTAAGGAAACCTACCGCTTTGTGTTAGGTTACCTTACAGAGTTTGTGACCCAAGTCAACAAAATCGCCGATATTTTAGAAAGTGTGTCTAAAATGTTATATGTGAAGAGTCGAATTGCCCTCTGCCTCACCGCTGCGGCGCTGGCCGTCGCCCTAGGCGCGAGCGCCTCCCCTTCTCTGGCTGCTTCCAAGCCCGTCGTCAAGAAGGTCGCCCTCCCACACCTGACCGGAACCCTCTTCTATCACCGCTACAGCAGGTACCAAGCATGGGATGCCACCATGTGGAGCCTGGATTTGGTCAGCAAAAAAATGTCCCAGATCAACAAGAACTGGACCACGGTCCTCTCCCCGATCAACGCCCATCCCTCGCCCGATGGCCAATACATAACCTTCATGGGTTCTCCCACCACCTCTCCAACAAAGGAGTGGGATGTCTTCGTCAGCCACTGGGATGGAAAACAATGGGCAGACCCCATCGACCTCACCGGCCCAAACGGCAAAAGAGATGAAGATCCCAAGTTCTCCCCCGATGGAATTCACATCGCATATAAAGAGGATGGCGTCCTTGCGACCATGACTCTTACGGGAGCCGATAAAACCTATTTAACAGCTGGACTTCCAGAATCATCGATGCCGTACTACACCGCTGATGGTCTTGGACTTTTATTTGAACGCACTGGGCAGATCTATCTTTTGAAGAATAGCGTTACGACGCAGATGGTCAATCCCCCGGGCATCTCTTCGTATTACCCAATCGGCGTAGATGCTAAGCACTTCCTATTTACTCGAGTGCAATTTAGCCAACACGATGGAATTTACTGGGGCTATTACAACGGAGCTAAACCACAACCCCTCTTCTTCAATAGCCGCCAATTCGACTCATCCGATTCTTACCCGTATCAAAACGGAGCAAAGTACATTTTCTTAACCTCGGGTGACTACACAATTTTTAAGGGTGGGTACAACCTCATGGTGGCCGACTTGGTGAACAAGAAGAATTACAACATCGATACGCTCTATGGGAATGTGAATACCGATCTACAAGAGCTCGGACCTTCGTGGAGCGTTTCGAGGTATATCCCGACTCCTTAACGCTCTTCTGCAATCACTTCCGTGGGTGGGCTAAGAACCATTCAATCACCCGATTGCCGAAATTCCAGTCTAGAACTGGACGATGCAATCCACCGGCGATTGTCCAGAGTTCAACGGTTGCTGTAGGGCAGGTGTACTTAGTTGGCGTTGTTTCTGCTCCCGGAATGTCTACGACTATATCGAAGGGCTGGCCCACCACAGGTGGCGATGAACATTTATCAATAGCAAGCCACTGGTCGACCGTCTGCCCTACCGATGGATACTGATTCTTATACATAAATCCCCCATCGTAATTCACCACCTCATCCGC
>Ga0194061_1000254_pt1 | contig 32485 bp, 24 predicted proteins | sample SepL2221m_MetaG_FD_163423 | JGI IMG/M metagenome (GOLD analysis project Ga0194061, IMG submission 163423) | Anoxic zone freshwater microbial communities from boreal shield lake in IISD Experimental Lakes Area, Ontario, Canada - Sep2016-L224-21m | ecosystem: Environmental > Aquatic > Freshwater >... | reverse complement strand
ATGCGCCACCTCCACCGCGTCAAGCCGCCAGCACCATCAGGTCTTCGGGCTTGATGCGAATCTGACAAGGCCCCTGCGCGGGCTGTACCGGCGGGGGATTGAGTTGGAACGCTTTGCAGGTTTGGCCATCGGCTAGTTGCAGTTGATGTTCCGCCATTTCGCCCAGATAGGTCAGGCCCTGACGCTGGGCGGTGAGAATGTTGGTGCCTGCGGCGGTGTTGGTGACAATTTCCACCGCTTCGGGTCGGAAGGCCACGGTGACTTTCTGGCCTACGGACCATGTGGCCACGGGGCTGGCTTCGAGATTGCCCGCGGCGGTGGTGATGGCCACCCCATTGGCGGTGGAACTGGTGACGGTGCCCGCGAGGAAATTTGATTCACCGATAAAGTCTGCCACAAAGCGGCTGTGCGGCTGGCGGTACAGTTCGGCCGGGGTGCCGGTCTGCTGGACCACGCCAGCCTGCATGACGGCAATGCCATCGGCCATGGAGAGGGCTTCTTTTTGGTCGTGGGTGACGTAGATCGCAGTGATGCCGACCTGTTTGACCACGCGGCGGATTTCGTAACGCATCTCAGCGCGGAGCTTGGCGTCGAGGTTGCTCAGTGGTTCATCCAGTAGCAGGCATTGCGGCCGGATGACGATGGCACGGGCCAGCGCGACGCGCTGTTGCTGGCCGCCGGAGAGTTGGTTGGGCTTGCGCTTGGCCAGATGGCTCATCTGGACCAGTTCCAGCGCCTCGGCGATGCGTTTTTCTTTGTCCGCGCCGCGGACGTTGCGTACATCCAGACCAAAGCCGACATTCTGGGCCACATTCATGTGCGGCCACAGGGCGTAACTTTGAAACACCATGCCGGTATTGCGCAGGTGCGGGGGGACCTGGCTCATGTCCTGATCCCCGAAGAGGATTTGTCCCGAATCGGGTAGCGTAAAGCCCGCGATCATCCGCAGCAGGGTGGTCTTGCCACAGCCGGAGGGCCCCAGCAGGAAAAAGAGTGCCCCGGCCGGAATATCCAAATTGACCTCATTGACGGCGCGGGTCGTGCCGAAAATTTTCGTGAGATTTTTCAGACTGATGGGCATCATATGTCTATAACTGTAACATGCTGGCGCTAGGTGGCAAGAGCAAGCGTGTGAAGGTTAGGTAAAAAACCTGAAACGGATAGTTTCTCCCGGCCGAGGGGGTTAAGGGTGGGTTAGATTAACAGGCACCATATTGACTTGTGGAGCAAAGGGCTTTAGGCTACCACATATTGATGTCCGCTGGCTGTTGGTCGGCAGGCACTTCCTTGCACAGGATGGTCGTACCGGCCAACGTGCCGTTTACCGCGGCATCAGGGATGTGTTGTCGTGACTGATCTACCCATGGCTTCGGCCTTGAACTGCAACGTGCTGGTGTTGAACCGCCTGTACATGGCGATTCGGGTTATTACGGCCCGCCGAGCCTTCAACCTGCTGGTGAAGAACCTCGCGGAAGTCATTTCCGTGGAGCAGGACCAGTTTATTGGTTACGGCATCAATGACTGGATGGAACTCAGCCAGCTCAAAGCCCAATTCGAACCCGAACAAAACGATTTCGTGCGCACCGTACGGTTTGAAATTGCCGTGCCCCGGATTATCCGTCTGTTGGGTTATGACCGTCTGCCCAAGCAGGAGGTCAAGCTGAACCGGCGCAACATCTTTGCCCGCGACCATAACACCTGCCAATATTGCGGCAAGCGTTCGCCCACCAGCGAACTGTCCATTGACCATGTGGTCCCCCGGGCCCAGAACGGCAAAACGACCTGGGACAATCTGGTGTGCGCGTGTGTGAAATGCAATGCCCGCAAAGGCGGACGTACCCCCGTACAGGCGCACATGCGGCTGGCCCGCGTGCCGGTCCGCCCCAAACGCAATCCGGTCATCAGCATGCGTATGGGTGCGGAAAAATATGCCTCGTGGAAACACTTCCTCGATCACGCATATTGGAGCGTGGAACTGAAGTGAGTTGCCTGACGGTAATCTACCCATAAAAAAGACCGGCCTGTTCAGGGGCCGGTCTTTGTGTTGGTGGTTATGACCGTGGGCCTCAGGCCCCGGCGTTGCGGCCGCAGCAGTGTTTGTACTTCTTGCCGCTGCCGCAGGGACACGGATCATTGCGTCCGGTGCTGTTGACGGCGGGGGTGGCACTGGCGGCCAGCGAGGCTTGTGCTTCGGCTTCACTGGCGGACATGCCGGCGGCTTCGGCCCGGGCCAGCGTGGCGGCGGGACTGTCGGCCACCCCGTAGGACGGCTCTTCCTGATGCAACTCCACCGGGCTGGTGTAGACGTTGCGGGCCTGCTGGGAACTGAACTTCACATGGAAGATCAGGTCGGTGACCTTGTCGCGGATCAGGCGCAGGAATTCGGTGAACAGGCGCGAGCCTTCCCGTTTGTATTCGATGCGCGGATCGCGTTCGGCAAAGCTGCGCAGGCCGATGGATTCACGCAGTTGATCCATGGCGTACAGGTGATCTTTCCACGTGGCATCAAAAATGTAGAGCAGGGCCTGGCGTTCCATTTCGGTCAGTTCGCGGCGCAGGAAGGCATGCCCCATTTCCTGCAGCCGGCTGCGGCGTTCAGCGACGGGTTCGTTGGCGAATTCTTCGGGGCCCGCCGGGACGCCAAAACGGTTGGTCACCCAAGAGGCCAGTTCCTTGGAGTCGCTGAGATTGTCCACGGCCTGGTCAATTTCCTTGGCCACCTGCGCGGGGGCGCTGCGGCTGATCTCGACCAGACGGGCCCGGGCGGCTTCGGGGGCGAGGCTGCGCAATTCGTCGCCGGTGACTTCGGCACTGTATTTGGACCGGATCCAGCCGACCAACTGCTCGCTGGCGTAGATGCTGTCCAACCCGCCGCCGGCCTGGGTCAGGTCGAGGGCATAATCAATGGGATAGGTCAGTTCGCGCAGGCGATAGACATCGTTGGCCTTTTTCAGGATCAGGTCGGTGGCGGCTTCGGGGTTCAGGCCGCGCAATTCTTCGGTGGTCAGTTCGACGTCGAACTTGGTGTCCACCCAGTTGCCCAACTGGCGCAGGGCGTAGTCTTTTTCCAGGAAGGTACTCACCGGGGCGATGGTGCGGGCGTCAATGGCCGCGATGGCTTTGGCGATCAGTTCCTCGGTGATCTGTTCGCGGTCCATCTGCCGCAGCAGGGCGGTGGAGAATTCCACGCTGAAGGTGGTCAGCACCCACTTGGCCAGCCCGGCATAATCCCAGTCTTCTGAATCGGCATCGGGGTCCATGAATTCGCTCAGACTGGTCATGATGTTGCTGCGGGCATCTTCGCGGGCGTGGTTCTTGATGGTGAATTCCAGCACCTGGATATCGCGGTCGCGCAGGTCTTCGGCATCGAAAGCGCAGCCGAAATTGCTGGCCGCCCATTCCGCAATGCAACGCGGCACATAGTCGCGGTCCAGATAATGGTTTACGGAGTCCGCCACCGATTCGGCGATGATCTCAAAAATGATCTTCTGGAGATTGTTGCCGATCAGGATGCCCTGCCGGCGGGTGTAGAAGTAGCTGCGCTGCACATCGCGCACTTCATCGTACTCCAGCAGGTTCTTGCGGATGCCGAAATTGCGTTCTTCGACCTTCTTCTGGGCTCGTTCCACGGCCTTGCTGACGAAGCGGTGTTCGATCGGTTCGTCTTCCTGCACGCCCAGCCGTTGCAGGGCGCGGAGCATAAAGTCGCCGGAGAAGAGTTTCATCAGGTCGTCTTCCAGACTCAGATAAAAGCGCGAGGCGCCCGGATCGCCCTGCCGGCCCGAGCGGCCGCGGAGCTGGTTGTCAATGCGGCGGGCCTCGTGGCGTTCGGTGCCCAGTACGAACAGCCCACCGGCGTTGGGTACTTCGTTGCCCAGCTTGATGTCGGTGCCGCGCCCGGCCATGTTGGTGGCGATGGTGACGTTGCCGACTTTCTTGCCTAGTTTGTTGACATGGGATTGCCCGGCTTTGACCACGATTTCCGCTTCGCGTTCGTGCTGCTTGGCGTTGAGCACTTCATGCTCGATGCCGTAACGGCGGGTCAACATATTGCTGAGGCGTTCAGATTTTTCCACACTGGTGGTGCCCACCAGCACCGGCTGGCCGCTCTGGGAAACCTGGTTGATGGTCTCCACAATGGCGTTCCACTTGGCCTTTTCGCTCATATAGATCAGGTCTTCGGAATCCTTGCGCACGCAGGGGCGGTTGGTGGGGATGTTGACCACATCGAGCTTATAAATCTTCATAAATTCTTCGGCTTCGGTCATGGCCGTGCCGGTCATACCCGCGATGCGCTTGTACATCTTGAAGAAGTTCTGCAGCGTGATAGTAGCCAGCGTCTGGGTTTCGGGTTTGACGCGGACGCGTTCCTTGGCCTCCACGGCCTGATGCAGGCCGTCGGACCACTGGCGGCCGACCATCAAACGCCCGGTGAATTCGTCCACAATGATGACTTCGCCGTTCTGGACCACATATTCCTTGTCGCGGACATAGACCACATGGGCCCGCAGCGACTGTTCCAGCAAGTGCGGCCAGTCCATGTTGCTGCCCACATAGAACGAGCCCACGCCCGCGTATTCCTGCGCGAGGCGGATACCTTCGTGGGTCAGATGCACGGATTTGCGGTCGTATTCGATTTCGTAGAGCTGGGTTTCCTTGGTCAGGGCTTCTTCGGCCTTGATCAGGTCGGCTTTGGCGACTTCGATTTGTTTGTTCAGCGTGGCGGCCGCATCGCCTTTGGTCGTCTTAAGTTCACCTTCCAGTCCCTTGACCAGACGCTGGGCGGTTTCGACGGCCTTATGCACGGTGTCGTAGGGCTTCTGGGCCTCGATCAGCCGGCGGGTGACGTTGTCGGCTTCGGTGTATTTGACCGAATCATCATGGGCCGGGCCGGAGATGATTAGCGGAGTGCGGGCTTCGTCAATCAGAATCGAGTCCACTTCGTCCACGATGGTGAAGTCCAGGGGGCCCTGCACCTGTTCCTGCACGGACATCTTCATATTGTCGCGCAGGAAGTCAAAGCCGAATTCGCTGTTGGTGCCATAGGTGACATCGCAGCCGTACGCCTGCTGGCGGGTTTCGTTTTCCATGAAGGATTGGATATAACCCACCGACAGCCCCAAGGCGAAGAACGAGGGGGCGACCCAACTGGCATCGCGGCGGACCAGATAATCGTTGACCGTGACGACATGGCAATGCCAGCCGCGCAGGGCCATCAGGAAGCAGGCCAGCGGCGCGACGAAGGTTTTACCTTCACCGGTGGCCATTTCGGCAATCTTGCCTTCGTACAACACCATGCCACCGATGAGCTGCACATCGAAGGGCCGGGCCCGGAAGGGCGGCCGGTCGGATGGCACCGCAGCGCGGAGAGCGTCGTAGAGGGCCACGGGGATTTCCACAAAGCGCCAGGCATGTTCCTGGGTGCATTGGGCCTGTACGTCTTTGAACAGACGTTGGCCTTCCAAACTGAGGATGTTGGGATCGAAATTCTGGGCCGGGTCCAGCGTGCTGCGCAGGCCGATGTTGCGGTCCATGGATTCCCGCATCAGGGCAAAGGCCTCGGGCAGGAGTTCGCGGTCGCTGGCGCCCTGGGTCAGACGTTGGCGCAAATCCGTCGCCTGATCGCGCATCTGGGCATCCGTCAAGGTGCGGATATTGGGTTCCAGAGCGTTGATCATTTCGACATTGCGGCGATAGGACTTGATCAGACGGTCATTACGCGAACCAAAGATACGCGTCATGGTCTTGTTAATAAAGCTGGTAACCATTGCATGGGTCTCGTATATAAGCTGTTTAATTGAGTGCAAAAATAATTACGTGTGGCGCGAGGCGCCGGATTCGCGGCGGGTGGGATTAGCAGGGGGGTGCCAGCAGCAACGCGGCCAACGCAAAGCGGCGTTGGGGACTGCCGGTGAAATCAGCGGTTTGCGTCGTTACTGGCAATAACCGCACAGTGGCGGTCGCTGGGGTATACATGGCCAGATCAGGCAGGGAAAATTCCGGCGCCAGCGCCACATGGTCGGTCAGAATGGCCCGTAGCATAACCTGCGCCCACTGGGCCCAGAATTCATGGGTTCGCTGGGGCGTCTGCTGGTGGGCCACCTGCGTCCGCCGGGGGTCAGCAGTGGTGGCCAGAATTTTGCTGACGGTATTGGGTTGGCCGGTCTGTTGGCAGGTCGTCGTCGGGGACGCCGGCAGTGTCATCGCACAGGCCGCGGTGGGGCCGGGGATATTCGCGGATACGGGCATCGGACAGGCCAATAGCAGCGCCAGCGCCCCACCCAGCAACGCATGGTGGATGCTGGGACGTAGAATACCTCGCCGAGAATGACTTAAGCCCGTAAACATCACCTGTCATTATAGAGCCAAAGTCTCGGGGATGGTAGCGGTAGGGTGATAGCAGGCCCAGAGGGGCAAAATACCCGAATAGGGACAGGATGGATGGGGTTGGAATGGGAAAATTGACCCCCAGCGCGGGGGGCAGTATAGTTCGTTCCTAAATCCGAGGCACGTGTTCAGGACAGCCTTGGATGCAATCGGCCACGTTTTCTACCCCCACGCAAGAACAGGATGGCTCTCGTGCAATCGTCTCCCGGCTCTACCGCTGCCCCACTACCGCTGATTCCTTATCCCGTCACTTTGGAGCCCCGAACGGGGGTTTTCGTCGTTGATGCTGCCACTGCGGTGACGGATGAGGCGTTGCCCGGGGAAGCCGCGTATCTCCGGAACGCGTTGGCGCAGGTGTTAGCCCAACCTTTTAGGGCGCAGGCGCTGACCTCCACCACGATTCAACTCCGGGTTGATCCCAGTCAGACCGAGCGCGAGGGGTATCGCATAGAAATGACGCCCACCACGGTGGCTCTGACCGGCGGAACTGCAGCGGGGGTGTGTTATGCCGTCCAGACACTGGTGCAACTGGCTTGGTCCGCCCGCAGTGCTGCGGGACAGGTGGTGATTCCTTGTGTGCATATTGCCGATCAGCCGCGCTTTGGCTGGCGCGGATTACACCTCGATGTATCCCGGCACTTTTTCACCGCCGACGAAGTCTGCCGCTTGCTGGACCTGATGGCCTTGCATAAGTTCAACCGCTTCCATTGGCATCTGACCGATGATCAGGGTTGGCGTCTGCCGGTGGCCAAGTATCCCCGCCTGACCGAGATCGGCGGCTTTCGCAGTGGGACGCTGATCGGGCATGAAAACGACCGGCCCCGGCGTTATGACGATATTCGCTACGGGGGATATTACACCCCGGCGGAGATTCGCCGGGTGGTGGCTCACGCCACGGCCCGGCATATCACCGTGGTGCCCGAAATTGACCTGCCCGGCCACATGCAGGCAGCCATCGCCGCATATCCGGAACTGGGCTGCACGCAGGACCGCATAACTCCGCGCTGTCATTGGGGCATCAGCCAACATATTCTGAATCCCAATCCCGCGACCATCCGCTTCATGCAGGATGTGCTGGCCGAGGTGGTGGACCTGTTCCCGGGCGAGTTCGTGCATATCGGCGGGGATGAGGCGCTGAAATATGAATGGGCCGAATGCCGCGCGGTGCAGGACCGCATGGCGGAACTGGGACTGAAGGGCGAGGACAAACTGCAAAGCTGGTATATCGCCCAGATGGGCCAGTTTCTGCACGCGCGGGGCCGGCGCTTGATTGGCTGGGATGAAATTCTGGAAGGCGGTCTGCCCGACGGCAGTGCGGTCATGAGTTGGCGCGGGGTTCAAGGGGGTATCGCGGCAGCCAGTGCGGGGCATGACGTGGTGATGACGCCCGGTTCGCATACCTATTTTGACCACTACCAGCACGGCCCCGAAGGCGAACCACTGGCGATTGGCGGGATGCTGACAGTGGCCAAGGTGCATGACTTTGATCCGATTCCCGAAGCGCTGGCCCCGGAATTCCACCGGCATATTCTGGGCGCCCAGGGGCAACTCTGGTCCGAGTACATCGGCACCATGGCCCAGTTGGAATATATGGCCTTCCCCCGGGCCTGTGCGCTGGCGGAAGTGGTGTGGTCGCCCCGAGGCCAAACGCAACGTCCCGAATTCCCCGCGCGCCTGCGCGGCCATGCCCGGGTGCTGGCCCAGCATCAGGTCCGGCATGGACCTATCCCGGTGGCATAAGTAAAACCATAATTACTGGATAAATCACAAGCCCGCATGCGCTTCCCACGGCCAGGCTAGCGGGACGCCGGTGTCATGCAGCACTTGCTGCACGGCGCGGATCAGCGGTAGGGACGCGTGGACCTGATGCGGTTCGTGGCCGTGGTCGAGGCAGAAGTGGGCCAGTATGCCCGCGGCTTCGCCGACGTTCCATTCCACGGGATGCAGCCGATAACAGCCATTGGTGATATGGGTCACCCCCAGGCACTTGCCTGCCGCCAGGAGATTACGCATCCGCCGGGGGATCAGTGCGCCCATGGGAATTCGGAACGGTGCCGCGTGAATAAAAATGTTGTTGCGCCCGGCCGTGCTGGGGTGCAGGTCCAGCCAATAGTGGCCGATGCCCACGCTGTCGGCAAACGGTTCCGCCAAACCCCACGGCGGGGCGGTGGGAGATAGATGGCCTGCTTGCGCCCGTTGCTCCAAGCCGACATGGCCTTCGTTGACGATGGTTCGCGCCAAGAGACGCCGGGCTTCGCGAATATAGGGGGCTTTGGCCAGCCCATCGCTGGTGCCCAATTCCGCGCCGCGCAATTTCAATCCGGGGAAGCCCGCCCCCCGGCCATCGGCGTGCGGGGCCTCGGTTTGCATCCAGTACAAAAGCGTGTAACTGAGTTCCCGGGCTTCGGCCAGCGCGGTGGCCACTTCCTCTGCCGGTACGTCGAGGATGGGGCGCAGGAAGTAGTCCATCTGAACCCAGTTGACCAGCGACACATCGGGATAGTCGTGCGCTGCGTCGGGTTGGTACAGGGACGTATCCACGATGCGCCGATAACGCCACAATTCCATGTCGGGGGTTTCCTCCGGCCACGGGACCAGCGGTAGCACCCGTGGAACGTGCGTCTCGCCCACGATAATGGACCAGGCAAACAACGGGCCGGACCAGGGCGGTGTCAGAGGGGGAATATATGAACGCCAGAAGTCGTAGCGCTCCGGACGGGCAATCGTGTGATTCGCACCGGGGCAATGCTCCATGGCAAAGCACCAACTCAGGGCTTGTTGATCGCGGGGGTCGGTATGATCGCTGCGGCCATGGAGTTCGCCGTGCACATCGCAGTGTTCTGCGCCGACGGCGTATTCGGTACCTGTGAGGGGCAGCAGGGCCCCTGTTTCCGTGGCATCCAGTACATAATCGGCGGAGATGGTTTGCCTTGTGCCGGTGCGGGTATCGGCCAGCGTGATACTACGAACCCGGTCGCCGGTGACGTCCGCGGCCACGGGCGTATGATGCAGCAGTACGGTGATACGTCCCGCCGCGACATGCGGGGCCAGCATGGCCACCAATACCGCATGGGCCACGCGTGGCTCACAGCATAGCCGGCTGACCCAGCCATTGCCGGGATTCAGGTTGGCGTCGGCTCGGGCGTTGGGGGTTAACGGGCGGTGATCGCGATACCATTGCCGCACGGCCCGGCGGAAATTCAGATACGAAGCAGGTGCGGCCGGTACGGAGAGGTCGTCAATCCAGCGATTTTCATCAGGCGGAACGGCCTGCGAAGTGAGTTGCCCGCCGATCCAGTCCGTGGGTTCGGTGATGATGCAATGCCCCCCGCGCCGGACGATGGCCAGCGCGGCGGCGGTACCGCCGGTGCCGCCGCCGACAATCAGAATGGGGGTGTGGATGGACATCGTGACCTACGCAGGAACAGGGAAACGCGGCGCCTTTCCGGACCGTATGATGTCTGACACCAAGACAATAATACCGTAACACCCCGATGGTAGCGGGTCAACCGGCGGATTATACTCTTATACAAGTATGCCGAAAGGAACTTCCGCCATGCCCCGTGCCTATCAGATGCCCAAGGTCGTCGCCACCGCCGGTACCCCGCTGTACCAGTCGGTCAAAGCTGCTTTGTTGCGGGCGATTGCGTCCGGGCGCTTCCCGCCGGGGGCGCAATTGTCCAGCACCGAGACACTGGCCGTGCAGATGGCCGTGTCGCTGGTGACGGTGCATCGCGCTCTGCGCGACTTGGGCAGTGCGGGTGTGCTGGACCGCCAGCAGGGACGGGGAACGTTTGTGGTGGATCGTAAGACCGCACCGGCCCGCAAATTGCGTTTGAGTCTGGCGTTGCAGCCGGGGGCCTCGCTGGCGGAGTACTACCATAACCAGATGCTCGAAGGTATGAACCGTGCGGCGCATAAGCTGGGGGCGGAATTGGTGATTCTGCACTTCGCCCAGCAACCCCCGCAGGGGTGTCAGGGACATTTGCTGCTCAATCCGCTTGCCGAACAGGTCCGGCACTATCAGGCCCACGTCCCGCCCGAGCAACCGCTGTTGGTTGTCGGCGCGCGGCATAAAACACTGCCGTGGCTGGATGTGGATAATTGCGACCTGATCCGTCAGGCTGTGGCCCATCTGCATCGGCTGGGACATCGGCGGATCGGCTTTGTCGGGGGAAATCTTGCCATCAGCAACAACCGTGACCGGCGGGAGGGGTTTGAGCGGGCGTGTGCCCGGTACAAATTATCGGTATCACCGCAGCATGTCTTGATCGCGGATAGTTGGCGGTTGCAGGATGCGGAGCAGACGCTGCTACGGTGTATGCTCCGCGGACCTACTCGCCCCACAGCGCTGATCGCGGGGGGGTATTATCTGGCGTTGGATGTGTATCAGGCTGCGGCCCGGCTGCAACTGAACGTGCCTGCGGACCTGAGTGTGGTGGGGGTGGATGATCCCCCAAGTGCGGACCATATCGCCCCGCCCCTGACCACCCTGCGCCAGCCGTTGGCGGAACTGGGCTATGCGGCAGTGGCGGGGATTCTTGCCCGCATCCAGCATACCGGCCGCCCCAGCCCCCAGCAGGTCTTACGGGCCAAACTCATTATCCGCCTATCGGCGGCCAAATTGCGGGCAGTAAGGTAATCCCGCGCCGGACTTGCTCTCGCCGCAGGTTCGTCATATCTTATATAAGACTTCCGGCACGGGTGCCGCAGGGCTACCCTCAAACCCCGGAACAGAAAGCGTGTCCCAGTGCGGATCACCGGAACTTTTCTCGATGAAATAACCCACGACATCTCCGCCCAGAATTGGGGCCCGGAGGAATGGGCCCGAGAATTCGATACCATGCAGGCCACGGGGATTGATACCGTGATCCTGATTCGGGCCGGCTACCGCGAGCGCATGACCTTTCCCTCGCGGGTCCTCGCCCGCCACGCGCGCATGATGCCCTGTTATCTGGATCTGGTGAAATTGTTTCTCAGCCAGGCCGACCGCTGCGGGATGACCTTCTTCTTTGGCACCTACGATTCCGGCGCCCACTGGGTGGCGGGCCGTTATACCGAGGAAGTTGCTATCAACAAGGAATTCTGCCGCGAAGTGGTGGACCGTTACGGCCATCATATGTCATTTGGCGGTTGGTACATCAGCCACGAAATCAATACCTTCGATCCCGGCGTGATGACGGTTTACGAAGACCTCTCCGCCCATTTGCGCAGCCTCAAGCCCCTGCCGATTCTGATCTCTCCGTACATTCGCGGGGCCAAGCAATTTGGCGACGGCGCTATCACACTGGCCCAGCACCGTCAGGAATGGGAATCCGTCTTCACCCGTTTGGAAGGCATCGTGGATATCGTGGCGTTTCAGGATGGCAATGTTCCGCTGGAACTGTTGCCGGAATATCTGGAAACCAACCGCACACTGGCCGCAGCGCACGGGATACGCTCGTGGAGCAATGTGGAATCCTTCGACCGTGATGTGCATATCAAGTTCCCCCCCATTGACCACCGCAAGCTGCGCTACAAGGTTGAGCAGGCTGCCCAAGCCGGTATGGAAAAATTGATCACGTTCGAATTCTCCCATTTTATGAGTCCCAATGCCGATCATCCCGCCGCCCGCAGCCTGTATCGGCGTTATATGGAATGGACCCAAGGACAGAATCATGACTGAACCACAACGCACCGTGTCCCTGCCCCACCCCACCGGCGCAAATCTGGCTGCGCTGCGCACGCGCTACGAGCAGGAACTGTTCGAACGGGTACTACCGTTCTGGCTGACGCATTCGCTGGATCGTCAGCACGGCGGTTATTACAACTGTCTCGACCGCACGGGTGCGATTTATGACCGGACCAAACATGTGTGGTTGCAGGGCCGGCAGGTGTGGATGCTCAGTAAGCTGTACCGCACGGTGGAACAGCGCCCGGAATGGCTGGCGGCAGCGACGCTGGGCGGGGAGTTCCTGCGGCAACACGCCCGCAGCCCCGATGGCAGGGTCTACTTTGCTTTAAATGAAACCGGCCAGCCGGTAACCATGCAGCGGAAAATGTATGCGGCGTGTTTTTATGTGCTGGCCATGGCGGAATATGCCCGTGCGGCCGATAAACCCGCCTATCTAACCGAGGCCCAAACCATGCTGGCCAAGGTGTGGCACTGGGCGTTTTATCCCGAGGAACTCGGTCGTGTGGCCCTGCCCGGCGAGGTGCCCATGCAGAATCTGGCCGTGCCGATGATTCTGCTCAACCTGTTTGAAGAAGTCTCCGACGGTAATTATCTGGCTTATAGCGCCGAGATTGACGAGTGTATCCAGCGGCTGCTGCGGCATGTCCACCGCGCAACCAAAACGGTATATGAAAACGTTGGCACCGATGGCCCCAATCTCACCGGCAGTACGGGTCGCTTGCTAAACCCCGGCCATGCTATCGAAGGCGGTTGGTTTTTACAACATTGGGCCCAGCGTCTGCAGCGTACAGACCTCAGCGCCACCGCGATTGATATGGTGCGCTGGTCCTATCAACGCGGCTGGGATGCCCAGCACGGCGGGATTCTCTATTTTCTGGATGCCCAGGGGCATTGCCCAACGCAACTGGAATGGAATATGAAACTCTGGTGGCCGCACTGCGAGGCGATGTATGCCCATCTGCTGAATTATTCGCTGACCCGCAACCTGGCGGATTGGCAGTCGTTCCTGCAGGTGGAGTCTTACGCCTTCAGCCATTTTAGCGACCCCGCGTATGGTGAGTGGTATGGGTATCTGGATCGGGCGGGGAATGTGACTCATACCTTCAAAGGCGGGCCGTATAAGGGCTGTTTCCACGTGCCGCGGGCCTTGTGGCTGTGTTGGCGGTTATTGGGCCAAATCACGCCCGAATAGCAGGCACCACGGGATATTTTGGGGCATCAGCAATCGGGGTGGGGCCAGTGCGTTATAATCAGGTATGGCAATCAGGCCATGCGTCTCGCGGGTTGGTGCCCCTCGGGTAGGATTGCACACGTAATCTTTTTTGAGGAGCACCAAATGTCCCCCTTCACGTCATTGTCTGCTTTTGCTTTTGGTCTGGCCGTTACGATGGTATTACCCTTGGCCGCATGTGCCCAGCAGACCGTATCCAATCCCGTCGCCACACCCGCGCCCGCCCCAGCCTATTACGCCGGTTCGCAGGCGATCTTCCAATATGTCCGGCCCGTGACTACCGGGGATAACAAAAGTTTTATGTCGTTCCTCTGGGTTCCCCCCGAGGCCAAAGAGATTCGCGGCGTATTTGTTGCCGGGCATACCGTGATCGAACGCGAGTTCGTGAAGACCGCCGCGCTTCGCGCCGTATGTGCGGAACAAAAACTTGCCATCCTGTTCCTCAATGGTGGCTTGATGAGTACGGACATCGCCAAGTTATTGAGCGAATATGCCCAGCAAACCCCGTATACCGAGTTGGCCGGGGCGCCCATGTGCTTTATCGGCCATTCCGCCGGCGGCCCGCAAGCCCAGCAAGCCGCGGTGAAATATGCCGACCGTTGTTTCGGTCTGATCCAATATTGTGGCGGCGGCCCGTATGACGGGCAGGAATTGGCCGCCGTCGTGCCGTCGCTGATGGTGATCGCCCAATTTGACGAACATTCCGGCACCATGCGCTCCGCCGAGGGGCGCGAGCAGTGGATGCGCTATCCCACCGCAATGGCCGACTACCGGGCGAAGAATCCCCAGCGTCTGGCCAGTTTGATCGTCCAGCCGGGGGCGGGGCATTTTAATTTGTCGGCGCGCAATATCGGCTACATGGCCGAGTTTGTGCGCGCCGCGGCGGTCGCGCGCATTCCCGCCACCTGGACCATGTCGGGTGACCGGGGCCCTAAACTGATTACCATCCCGGCCACCGCAGGCTGGGTGTCGGATTTTGATCTCAAGGCCCCCAAACAGGCCCCGGCCGCGTACGACAAATTCGCCGGGGATAATACCACCGCCAACTGGCATCTCACCGAAGCACTGGCCAAAGCCACCGTGAAATATCACGAGGGACTGGACCGCAAGGACCAGTTTATCCAGTGGACCAACCCCAATTGGGTAGATGCGGGCGTGCGTTACTACTTCAATGATCTCAAGTGGGTGGACGACGGCCAAACCATCGAGGTCAATCCGGAATATCGCAAGACGTATCCCGAGACGCTGCCCAATGGGCCGCGCTGGGCGCTCACCGGCCAGCCGGTAGGCCATTCCAATGCCCCGATCCAAATTGCCCAGGTCAGTGGCCCGCTGGTCCCGGTGGGCACCAACAAGCTGCGGGTGGTTTATGATGCATTGGCCGGTGTGGGCGAATACGAACGGTTTAATTTTCTCGCCTACAGTCTCGGGGATCAGGAGTACCGTTACACCGAAGTAATCGGTATGGCCCCGCGCGGTTTCAAGGGCCTCAATGACGGCAAGAGCCAGACGATCACCTTTCCCCCCTTGGCCAATCTCAAGCCCAATAGTCCACCGGTGGCGTTGACGGCGACGAGTGATGCGGGTCTGCCGGTGGAATATTACATCGGTTACGGTCCCGCCGTAGTGAAAGACGGCAAGTTGCAACTGGCGGAAGTGCCCGCGCGGGCACAGTATCCCATTGCCGTGCAGGTGGTGGCCTATCAGTTTGGCAAAGGCAATGCTCCTAAAGTCAAAACCGCCACGCCGGTGGTGCAGGTGATTCAGATTGAAAAGCCGTAAAGCCGCGCCTGGCAGTACCTAAAATAAAACAACCCCGCAATGGGTCACCGACCGATTGCGGGGCTGAGGTTTTTGCGGGAGTAGGTTTACTTCTGGAACGAACCGGCCATGTCAGCGCCGGCGGTATTTTCTTTCAGTACTTTGCGGCCGGCGTACTGCTTGGCCAGGTCCAGCAGCAGTTGGTCATACTTCGCCCCGTCAATGGGCAGGCTGACGGATTCGTGGGTGACACCCGAGAGCAACATCGCATTGCCCAGTTCCAGACCCTTCACACCTTCCAGACCCGGTGCGATCAGGCTGTCGTTGGGTAGGTCATTGACGATGACACTGACAAATTTGTCGGTAATGGTCTTGTGCGCTTCCACGCTCTTGGTGGGCGGGACTTCGATCTCCCAGACTTCGACACTGGCGAAGCTGGCGGGATCGGTTTCGCGGACCGTGCGGACGTTCTTGCGCGTGCGCGAGAAGTGCAGCTTGCCATGTTCGGCAATGATCTTGCCCTGCTCGCCGCAGATTTCCAGCCGGTTGGTGCCGGGGGCTTCACCGGTGGTGGTGATGAAATGACCGATCGCGCCGTTGCCATATTCCAGCAGCGCCGAGACTTCGTCTTCGACTTCGATCGGGTGGGTCTTGCCGATGTTGGCGATGGCTGTGACCTTGGTGGGCATCATGCCACCCATGAGCCACTGCATCAGGTCCAGGTTATGCGGGCACTGATTGATCAGTACCCCACCACCCTCGCCGCCCCAGGTGGCGCGCCAGCCGCCGGAAGCGTAGTAGCTCCACGTGCGGAACCAGTTGGTCACGATCCAGGTAATGCGGGTAATTTCGCCCAGTTCGCCTTCGCTGATGAGCTGGCGGAGTTTCTGGTACGACGGGCTGGTGCGTTGTTGGAACATCAGGCCGAATTTGAGGTGGCTGTATTTGCTGGTGTAGGCTTCGTTGAGCTTGCGGGCTGCGGCCACGCCGACCGAGACCGGCTTTTCGCACAGCACGTGCACATTGGCCGCGAAGGCGTCCAGCGCGATGGGGACATGGTCATAGTGGGGGGTGGCGATCAGGATGGCATCCACCAAACCCGACGCCAGCATTTCCTGATGGGTCTTGAAGTAGGGAACTTTGTGCTTGTCGGCACACTTCTGGCCTTTGGCCTCATCCGTGTCACAGATGGCCGCCAGCACGGCATTGGGGACCTGGTTCATATAATCTGCATGGAAACCACCCATGTTCCCAACCCCAACAATACCCATTCGCACTTGCTTACTCATGGACGCGTTACTCCTTAAAATGCACCTTCAAAGAATAGGAGTAGTTTACCCGAATTGGACTCGGTTGCCACCTGCGCAGACGTTAACGCACTGGGCTACAATAGTCCGGAGGCTTAATTATGCGCGTTATCCACTGGTTTCGCCGTGATTTACGGATTCACGATAATGTCGGGTTGGCGTTGGCCGCCCGGCACAGCCGACAATTGCTGGGCGTGTGGAACCTTGATCCCCGCTGGTTTCATCCTGACACCCAAACCATGGGGCCTTATCAGGCCATGTATTGGTTGGATGCCGTGCGCGAATTATCGGTGCAACTCAAAGCTTTGGGTATCCCCCTGATTCTCACGCGTAACGCCGATCCCGTGGCGGCGTTGCTGGCCGTGGCCAAACGGCAGCAGGCGGAGGTTATTACCTACAACAAGGAATATGAACCCGAACAGGTCAGTCAGGACCTGCGACTGGAACGTCAGGCCCAAGCGGTTGGCGTGCGGGTGCATGCGTGTAAAGATGCCAGTATTTTTGAAGAGCAGGAAATTCTCACCGGCAAAGGGGACATCTACTGCGTATTCACGGCCTATAAGAATAATTATCTCAAACGGCTGGCCGCAGAATTCCCCACGTGTACCGCGCCACCATTGCGTAACGAAATAGATTTGACGGCGCTGACCACACCCATCCCCTTGGCCCCGAGCCTGGGCTTTGCCCGGGTGACCTTGGCGACGCGGGCGGGCGAAACCGTCGCGGCGAGGTTGTTGCAGGATTTCACCGCCGGGCCGATTTATCAGTATCAGAGTATGCGCGATATCCCCAACGCGGCGGGGACCTCGGGCCTGTCGCCGGCGCTGAACGCGGGTACGGTGTCGCTGCGGCAATGTATGATCGCGGCCCAGGCGGCGCTGGTCCGGGCGCCGGTAACCAAAGCCGCGCCGGACCAACCTACCCCCAAAGACTCGGTGGCATGTTTTATCGCGGAACTGATCTGGCGCGAATTCTACCGCATGATTCTGTTCAATTTCCCCCAAACCGTCAGCCAGCCGTTTCAGGACCAGTATCTGGCCCTGCGCTGGGGCAATCGCCCCGATTATTTCCAGGCGTGGGCCCAGGCCCGCACCGGCTATCCGATCGTGGACGCGGCCATGCAGCAGTTACTCACCACCGGCCTGATGCACAACCGCCTGCGCATGATCAGCGCGATGTTCCTGACCAAAGATTTGGATGTGCACTGGACCCAGGGTGAAAAATTCTTCCAGCAGTGGCTGATGGATTATGACCAGGCCTGCAATGTCGGCGGCTGGCAGTGGAGCGCCTCCACCGGCACCGATGCCGCGCCCTATTTTCGCATTATGAACCCCACTCTGCAGGGCCAGCGCTACGACCCGCAGGGCCGCTTTGCGCGGCAATATCTGCCCGCCTTGCTGAATGTGCCGGATAAGTATGTCCATTGTCCCTGGCTGCTGACCCCCGCCCAGCAGCAACAATACGGCTGTGTCATAGGGCGTGATTATCCCGCCCCGATAGTGGATCACAATACGGCCAAAGAAACCGCAATCCGCAAATTCGTGGCGATCAAACCCCGGCCCCCGCGCGGGGGGTAAAAAACAGCGCCGGGTGGGCCAGCGCCGTGATAGATAAAGTTATCTTACGGTTGGCCGTTACACGCCGGGCTTTACGATCCGGCCCGTAAATAGCACCGCACCGGTGGGGCGGTGGATGATTTGTAGCAGATAGGGGCGATCGGCGCGGAATTCGAGTGGCTTGGGTGGTTCCATGGGCATGGCGGTTGGCGCCATGATGATCCCCGTGGCCGCTGCCGCTTCGGTGCCCTCTTCGTTGACTTCCAGGAAGGTCTTCTGCACCACTTCACTGATCTGTAGTTCGGCTTTGCCGGTGATTCCGGAGAAGTCGGCAGTGTTCGTGAAGGCTGATTTGATACCCAATGCCGTCAGCGCAGACTTGAGGCTGTGTTTGTCTTCCACTTTCAACCTCGGTAACCACACCGCCACTTCACTGGCCCGCAGTGGTTGGGTGGTGATGATGTCCATCTGGATAGTGTTCAAGTCGGCCAGCTTCATCCCTTCCGGCGGCAGCGCCAAACGCATGGTCATCTGTTCGCCGGCGTAATCCAACTCAATGATTTTGGTGTTCGCCAACGCCGTACGGGCTTCGTAATTTCTCGCCCGCAATAGCGCGGCCCGTCCCATCTCGGGCCTGCCCACGACCACACCGTAACGGATTCCCATGGACTTCTGGTACATCATGGGCACTTTCACCACGCCATCGGGCGCGGTAAAGTCAAGCTTTTCGGTCTGTGCCACCGCAAAGGGCATGGCCCATTTGCCTTTGAAATACACCGCATTGGTCAACACCAATTGAGCGTCCTTGAGGACATCGGCGGTAAGCAAATTGGTAATTTTCTGGTTGGTGTTACCCGCCACCCAGGTATTGATGGTATCCGCCGCAGCCGGGGCTTGGGTAAAGTCCACATTCTGGGCCCCTGCAGCCCAAATCTTTTCCATATCCGTCACATACGCAGGCAACAAGGTGCAACGCTGATCCACCCAAATCCGATTGGCCACGGCCAGTGTGTAATCTTTGCTGGGGGCTTGCAGTGACTTGGCCAGGCCTTTCAGCGCATTCTGGGTCTCTACAGCCCCGAGTTCCGCACCCTGCAAAAGGACTTGCTGCAGTTCTTTCCGGGTGTCACCTTGCGCACCTTGAGTGGCCATCAGCAGCGCGGTATGCAGACTATACGCCGAGTAGAACACATTGTCGTTGCGCTGGGCGAATTGGGGATACAGGGCATTGTTGAATTGGCGGACGAGAATGCCGGTGGTACGGTTGGGCAGATAAATATCGGCCGCAATGGGGGGCTGTGCCTTTGCCGTGGGGTCAATCTTAATTTCACCCTGCGCGTCTTGCGGCGGGGTGGTAGGAGGACGAGCCTTGCCAACGGCAATCAAGGCCAGCGCCGAGGTTGCCGGGAGCGCCATAACCGCACAGGTCAACAAAACCAAGGAATGTCTACGCATAAACGATAGCTCCTCAAAGGGTCATGTAACAGCACGTTGAGCCTTAGACGTTGGCGCGGGCGCTAAAGTTCCCACTAGGCCCAAAAATAATCGGCTCATCCCATAACATACTTGCCCAACCCATCAGGATTTTTCAAGCAGGAGCGTTTGTTCCACCGGCTGGGCCGTCTGGATCAATGGCGCACAACCGCGGCCCATTTGATAGGCCACTACGGTAATGGCGATGGGATAGCTCGCCCGGACGGGAATCTCCGCCAGCTTGAGTTTCCCGTCAGTGATTACCGCCGGCCCTTTGGCGACATAATATTCCACCGGCAGACCGGCATCACTGCGGGCCGCAAGCGCTTGGGGGGCACTATCCGGCTTCATATTGACCAGCGGGGGGAACGTGATGGTTTGGGCCTGGCCCTGCTTAAAGCCATTGAATGTCTTGGGCATAAATCCGCCCACTTCCGTGTAGCGGTACTGGGCATCGCCCTCGTTATAGGCGACAAAAATCATGCGCCCCACATCGCTGAACGGCGCCAGATTGTCACATTGCACGCGCAATTTATGCCCTCCGACCGCGACCAGTGTGCCACTGGTCACACGCAATTGGATGGGAGTCGGTGCATGCCCCACCGGCGTTCCGGCTGCGGCCCAGCGCAGCGCTGCTGGCGCTGTGGTGGCGGGGGCGGTGGTGGGCAGGGGACCGGGATATGTCCCGGCGAAGTCGGGGTGAACCACGAAGGTTTGCCCATCATCCACCCATTCCGGCGCGGTCAGTGTCAGGCGGGTACCGGCTTCGGCCCAGTGGGGATCATTCCACTGGATAAATTGGTCCTGCTTGCTCATGCCGGCCTGGTACGCCAACCAATGCTTGGCCAGTGTTTCTGTCAGGTGCCAATTGGCGCGGGATTTATCGCCTTGATAATCCGAATACGCGACCGGTGGCTTGATGGTCCCGCGGGTGGGCAGATCGGATAACCATCCGCTGGTGGCGGCGACCTGATGCAGCGCGGGGGCTTGCTGGCTATGGATATCCCAGGTTTTCGGGATCAGGTTCACGGCTGCGGCGCGGATAAATTCTGCGGCTATCTGGCTATTGCGTGGGGACCAGGAAAAATGCCCCGCCCCCGGCTCCACGTAGATACTGCACAGACGGTCTGCCCCGGCGGCGCGAAAATCCGCCAGTTCGGTGGTGATCTTTTCCCAATGTTCCCCACCCTGGGCGTCACGCATAACCCCGCCAAATTCGTCATATTGCCCCAGTAACATCAGGCTGGGAATTCCCGCCGGCAAAGGGGTCTTTCCGCTATAGGGACCCCCGCCCCGGTCTTGCAGCAAACCAAAGCACCGTGGGGCAAACTTGACGGCATTTTCCTGCGCCTGCGGCCCGCCGGCGGAGTGGCCGATAAAAAACAGCGGCGCCACCGCCAACTCCGGATACCCCGAAACCTTGGCCAGATCATTGAGGACGATTTGCAGGTCCGGACCGGATAAACCACTCTTCAAAAATACGATAGCCAGTTGTTGTTCCCCACAGGCCTGCCTGATGAGGGAGTTTTTGACCACTTCCCGTTCCACCGAGGTCATCCCGGCCAGCACAATCCCGCGAATTTGCGGCGCTTGGGCCGGTAACCATAAAAACGCGGTGCTGGCTTTGTTCTGCGCCAGCGCGGTGGGGACGACATACTGGAACACCGCCGGTTCCGCGTGCAAGACCCCGATCTGGCTCAGTAATACCAGCCCGGTCCACAGTGCGATGGTAAAATACCCTCGTAGCATATCGCTCATGCTACATAGTCGCCCGGCGGACGACAAGCAATAAGTCCGTTATTATGTTTCCCTTTACACCCACAGTGTCGGTCATATTCCCGTTCAGGCATAAAAAAAAGGCCGGACTGCAAGGTCCGGCTTGGAAGGGGGCAAAATTTGATTATTGACTTAGGCGCTGAAACTGCTGCCACAGCCGCAGGTGTGGGTCGAGTTGGGGTTCTTGAACACAAAACCCCGACCCATGATTTCATCGCGGAAGTCAATTTCGGTGCCGTTGAGGTAGAGGTAGCTCTTGCGATCCACCACCACCGGGATGCCGTGGCTGTCGAACTTCTCATCGTTCTCCGCGGCGGATTCTGTCAGGTCCAAAACATACGAGAAACCCGAGCAGCCACCACCCTTGACGCCGATGCGCAGGGAGACGTTTTGCAGGCCCTGGGCCTCGATGATGCTCTTGATTTCCTTGGCGGCGGTTTCGGTTAAAGCGATAGCCATAGTCATGACTCCTAAAAGTTATATAGTACCAACTCGGTACCATTATCATAGCCCGCCCGCAGGGCGGAATGCAAATCAGCTTATTTTGTGGCCGGGGGCACGGCGCAACTCACGGCGGCGACAGTACCTGCGCCCGTGTTCTGCCCAGAGCGTTTCTTCTTCAAATCTTCCACCGCGGCCTTGATGGCGTCTTCGGCCAGCACGGAGCAGTGAATCTTCACCGGCGGCAGGGCCAGTTCCTTGACGATCTCGGTGTTCTTGATGCTCAGGGCTTCATCCAGCGTTTTACCCTTGACCCATTCCGTGACCAGCGAACTGCTGGCAATGGCCGAGCCACAACCGAAGGTTTTGAACTTGGCATCAATAATCTTGCCCGCGTCATCCACCTGAATCTGCAGCTTCATGACATCGCCGCACTCCGGGGCGCCGACAATGCCGGTGCCGACGTTGACGGCGGCTTTATCCAAGGTCCCCACATTGCGGGGGTTATGGTAATGATCGAGAACTTTTTCGCTATAAGCCATACGGGCTCCTTTATCAGTATTCTAGGCGAAGTCGCGGGGTTAGTGGTGGTTCCATTGCACCGAGGCAAGGTCAATGCCTTCCTTGGCCAATTCGTACAGGGGGCTCATTTCGCGTAAGTGACTGACCACCTTGGTCAGTTTCGCAATCGTGTAATCAACTTCCTCAGCCGTGCTGTACCGGCTCAGACCAAAGCGAATCGAACTATGGGCCAATTCATCGCCCACGCCCAGATTTTTCAGTACATAACTGGGCTCCAGCGAGGCGCTGGTGCAGGCCGAACCGGAACTGACCGCGATATCGTCAATACCCATGAGCAGACTTTCGCCTTCCACGTATTCAAAGCTCAGATTTGTCATCTGCGGCAGACGATGCGCCGGGTTGCCATTGATGACCACATGGTCAATCTGTTTCATCAGTCCCTGCTCCAGCCGGTCACGCAGCGCCGATACATGCGCCGTTTCCGCGGCCATTTCCTGCTGGCAGATTTCACACGCCGCGCCCAGACCGACAATGCCGGTGACATTCAGAGTGCCCGAGCGCATGCCGCGTTCATGCCCACCGCCATCAATGATGGGGGTAAGCCGCACGCGCGGGTTTTTCTTACGGACGTACAACGCACCGCAGCCCTTGGGGCCATATATCTTGTGCGCGGTAAAACTCAGCAGATCAATCTGGTCGGCCTGCACATCCACAGGAATCTTGCCCACGGCCTGCGTGGCATCGGTATGAAAGAGCACGCCTTTGCTGTGGCACAGCGCGCCGATTTCGCGGATGGGATTGATGGTGCCAATTTCGTTGTTGGCATACATGATGCTGACGAGGATGGTATCAGGTCGGATGGCCGCGGCAATATCCGCGACCTGCACCCGGCCGGTGGCGTCGGGCTTCAGCCAGGTGATTTCATAGCCGGCCTGTTCCAGCCGCTTGCACGGATCGAGCACAGCTTTGTGCTCGATGGTGCAGGTGATGATATGCTTGCCCTTGTCGGCATACATCTCGGCCACGCCTTTGATGGCGAGGTTATTGGATTCGGTAGCGCCACTGGTCCAGATGATTTCCTTGGGATCGGCGGCGCCGAGGATGCTGGCTACCTGCTGACGGGCTTTTTCAACGGCCTTTTCCGCCGCCCAGCCAAACGGATGCGAACGCGAGGCGGCATTGCCGTAGAGTTCGCAGAAGTAGGGGGTCAGCGCCGCAAAAACGCGCGGGTCCATCCGCGTGGTGGCGTTGTTATCCATATAAATAGGCAAATTCAGCATAGACAAATCACCTTTATCATTCTGGTAAGCAAACTGGGGCCAGTTGAATTATTTCCCCGCAACACTGCTGGTCAGACCCACCACATGGTCATCGTGATGGCTGCATTTTTTTCCACTCTGCAGGTTGGCCGGCACCAGACTCGTCCCGGCTTTGTGCAGACGCTCGGCCAAGTGATCTTCATTTTTGTTCTGGACGCTGCATAAATCCGCCAGCGTGATGGTGGACAATAATTTATTCATGTGCTGCTGAACCAGTACCAGGCGACCGCGCACCGGACATGACGGATACACCCGGCAACGTACCCCCGCATCCTCGGCATCGGGCAGTTTACCGGTACCCAGACACGAACAATCGGTCAGCGAAATGGGACCTTCCAGCGCCTCGATCAATTCGGCCAGACTGAATTTCGCGGGGTCCACGTTCACGTAATAGCCGCCCTTGGCGCCCCGGGTGCTGATCAGCACTTCGGTGACGGTGAGTTGCTTGAGAATGTTCATCAGCAACGGTAGCGGCAGGGAGTATTTATCCGAGATTTCCCGCGCGGATATGGGCGTACCACCACCCCCGATTGTGGGGACCAAGGCCCGTCGTTCGAGCATATAAAAAAGTGCGATAAGCGAATATTCAGTCTTTTTTGTCAAAGATAACATCGCAAGACTCCGTTAGTACTTTCGAATATAGCCCTATGATGGTACTTATTCAATGTCAGGCCCCCGTTTTTTGCATATTTGTGATCTGCCGGACCGCTTCATAAGCCACAATTCCAACCGTAGTTGCGACATTTAGCCCCCGGGCCTCCGGCCGCATCGGTATGCGCAGTGAATGTTGGGGATATTGCTGCAACAGCCAATGCGGCAGCCCGGCGGACTCTTTGCCGAACAGAATCCAGTCGCCGGTTTGATAGCTGGCCTGCCAGTAGGTTTGTTGACCGAAGGCGGAAGTGAGGTGGAAACGTTCGGAACCGATGGCAGTCATCAGGGCGTGGACATCGTTATGCTCGACCAGCGTGATCTGCTCGAGATAATCCATGCCCGCGCGGCGGAGATGTTTCTGGGTCAGGAAAAAGCCCAACGGCCGGGCCAGATGCAATTCCGCGCCGATCACCGCGCACAGCCGGGCGATATTGCCGGTGTTCTGGGGAATCTCGGGCTCGACCAGCGCGATCTTCAAATTCAGACCCGCGGGCAAACACGCCAGAATCGTCGTCGGCAAAGGCGGGGGATTCACTTCGGACATAAACTTATCCAGCCCGCGCTAATACCTTAGATATCCAGATTACGCACATCCAGCGCGTGCTTCTCGATGAACTCGCGCCGACGTTCGACATCTTCACCCATCAGCGTACTAAACATCGTTTCCGCCCGGGCCGCGGATTCCAGCGTCACCCGCACCAGCGTACGGCGGGTGGGATCCATAGTCGTTTGCCAGAGTTCTTCGGCATTCATTTCACCCAGACCTTTGAACCGGCCCACTTCGATGCCCTGCTTGGCGATTTCATGGATGGTCGGCACGATTTCGCTGATGCCCGCGATTTCCCGCTTGAAGTCCTCGCCGCTTTCCAGGCAATAACGCGTACGCACGCGTTCGCCCGCATCGGTTTCCTGAATCTTCAGATAGTAATGGTCCACCGGCAGGTCCAGTTCGGCCAGTTTCACGATCAGCTTGTCAATCTCGCGACCTTCGTGCAGTTCTTCATTCTTTTCCAGCCGGCGGAGCAACTGCTTCTTGGCATCCAGCAATTCACCCTTGGTGCGTTTCTTTTCCACTGGTAATCCATTGACGTCCAGCTTGCCGTTGCCATTGGCATTGCGGGCCAGTTCGGAATCAATGGCCCGCAGTTGTTCTTCGATCTCGCCAATCTTGTTGGCTTCGATAAAGGCTTCATGCCCTTCAGCGCTGGTGAAGAAGTGTTCCTTGCCATCGAGAATGATGCGGTGCGAGGGCAGCTTGCCGTGCTCCTTGCGGATTTGCAGCATGGTGGCAAAGGGCACGCCGCGCCGTTCCGCAATCACCAGCAGGTCCTGCAACTGTTCCAGCAGGACCATGATTTTCTTCAGCTCTGCGCCCTTGTAGCGGGTCTTTTCCCCACCCTTGGCATCGCGGATGACCAGCGTCGTACCATCCAGCCCCAAGTCGGCCAGCGTCTTGCGCATGGCCGCTTCGTTCTTGACGTATTCCACGTGCTTGCGCCGCGTTACCTTGTACAGCGGTGGCTGGGCGATGTAGATGCGGCCCTGCTTGAATAGTTCGCCCATCTGCCGGAAGAAGAACGTCAGCAGCAGCGTGCGGATGTGACTGCCATCCACATCGGCGTCGGTCATGATGACGACTTTGCCGTAACGCAGTTTGGCGATGTCAAAATCCTGGCTGCCGATCCCGCAGGACAGCGCCTGCACGATGGTGCGGATTTCTTCGTGGCCCAGCATCTTGTCGATGCGGGCCTTTTCCACGTTGAGAATTTTACCTTTGAGCGGCAGGATGGCCTGGAAGGTCCGGTCGCGTCCGCCCTTGGCGGTGCCACCTGCCGACTGCCCTTCGACGATGAAGATTTCCGTGGATTCAAAGTCGCGGCTGGAGCAATCCCAGAGCTTGCCGGGCAGACCACCCGAACTCAGGGCGCCCTTGCGGGTCAACTCGCGCGCCTTGCGGGCGGCTTCGCGGGCCTGCTTGGCCAGCAGACCTTTTTGAATGATGCGTTTGGCATCGGCGGGGTGTTCTTCCAGCCACGTGCCCAGCGTTTCATTGACCGCGCTGGAGACAAAGCCTTCCACTTCGCCGTTGCCGAGTTTGTCTTTGGTCTGGCCTTCAAACTGCGGATTGGGCACCTTCACCGAGATGACCACCGACAAGCCTTCGCGCAGATCATCGCCGTTGGGCATGTCCTTGTCATCTTTGACCAGATTGTTGCTGCGGGCGTAATAGTTGAGCGTGCGGGTGAGCGCGGTCTTTAGCCCCGACAGATGCGTCCCGCCGCCGGGGGTGTTGATGTTGTTGGCAAAGGTATGGATGCTTTCGGCATAGCCATCGTTGTATTGCAGCGCCACCGCAATCGAGAGGGGCACGTCTTTGTTGGCTTCGGTCTTTTCCAGATAGATCACCTGGTGCAGGACGTTCTTGCCTTCGTTGAGTTCCTTAACGTACTCGGTGATTCCGCGGTTGTATTTGAAGTCGTCGCGCTTGCCGGTGCGTTCGTCTTCGATGATGAATTCCAGCCCATCGGTCAGATAGGCCAGTTCGCGGCAGCGCGTGACGATGCGTTCATAGTCGTACGTGGTGTCGGGGAACATCTCGTGATCGGGCTTGAAGGTGATCTTGGTGCCGGTCTTCTGGCGTTTGCCGATAGTCTTGAGGTCTTCGGTCTTGAGGCCACGTTCAAAGGTCATGGTGTAGACCTTGCCATCGCGGCAGACTTCCGCCACCAGCCATTCGCTCAGCGCGTTGACCACCGAGGCGCCCACGCCGTGCAGACCGCCGGAGACTTTATAACCGCCGCCGCCGAACTTCCCGCCCGCGTGCAGATCGCACAGGACAACTTCGAGCGTGGACTTCTTTTCCGTCGGGTGCATACCCACGGGAATGCCGCGGCCATCATCGACCACCGACACAGCGCCATCGGCATGAATCTTGACGAGGATGCTTTCGCAATGCCCCGCCATGGCTTCATCCACCGAGTTGTTCACGATTTCCCACACCAAGTGGTGCAGGCCGCGCGCGGTGGTATCGCCGATATACATACCCGGGCGCTTGCGCACGGGATCGAGACCTTTGAGGGCTTGAATGGCGGATTCATCATACGCCGGACCGGCGGGCTGATCCTTAGCCATGAGCGGGACTCCTTTCCTATATGACCGGCCGCAAGGGGTGGGTTATTACCACGCCCGCCGACTGGATCACGGAGGGTTATTGATATGCCGATATGGTATCCGAGTTCGGGTCGTATGACAAGGCGGAAGGGGGGTGGGGGAATTACGAATTACGAATTACGAATTACGAGTTAAAGGCTTGTGGTTATTGGTGTTATGGGGGGATTATGGTAGGTTCGAACGGGCGTGGATACGATATCGCACCAGACCTGTGTTTGGGGCGGTATAACCCACTGGCCCGACCCTGGCGGATGATGTCGGCAGGTAGTTTAGGTGCGACGTGATTTAGCCCGCCTGCACGCGGCAGATGCGGCGTTTGCCCACTTGCACAATCGGGCTATCCGACAGACACAAACTGGCCTTGGGGTCGCTGATTTTGATGTTGTTAAAACTCACGCCGCCGCCTTCGATGAGCCGCCGGGCCTCGCCCTTGCTGGCGGCAAAGCCGATGGCCACCAGTAAATCCATCGCCACCATGTGCCCGTTGCTCGCCGCGACGATTTTAGTTTCCATTTCGGTGGGAACCTGCCCTTCCGAGAACCGCCGGCGGAATTCATCGGCGGCGCTTTGGGCAGATTCCGCGTTGTGGAATTGTTCCACAATGCTGCGGGCCAGCACTTCTTTGGCTTCGCGCGGATGGGTGAGGGTGCTATCCACCAGCGAGGTGATGCGGTCTTCGGGCAGGGGGGTACAGAGTTTGAACCACTGCGGCATGGCCCCGTCCGGAATGGACATGGTCTTGCCGAATTGCTCGGTGGGTGTTTCGCTGACGCCGACATAATTATTCAACGACTTGCTCATCTTGGCTTCGCCATCGGTGCCCACCAGAATGGGCATGACGATGACGATCTGGGGCGGCTGGCCTTCGCTTTCCTGCAGGTCGCGCCCGACCAGATTATTGAACGTCTGATCGGTGCCGCCGAGTTCGACATCGGCTTTGATCATCACACTGTCCCAGCCTTGCATCAGCGGGTACATGAATTCATGGATGTAGATGGCTTCGCCGGCGCGGTGACGCTGCTGGAACGTGTCGCGTTCCAGCATCCGGGCGACGGTCATTTTCTGGCACAGTTGCAGCGCGTCCACAAACGACATCTTGTGCAGCCATTCGGAGTTGTAGTGGATTTCCACCTTGCCGGGGGCCATATCCAAAATGCGCCCGGCTTGATTGAAATACGTGGTGGCGTTGGCTTTGACTTCCTCGGGGGTCAGCACCGGGCGGGTTTTCTTCTTGCCCGTGGGATCACCGATCATCGCGGTGGCATCACCGATAATCAGCACGGCGACGTGGCCCAAATCCTGAAATTGGCGGAGCTTGCGCAGCACCACGGCATGGCCCAGATGCAGGTCCGGTGCGGTGGGGTCCATCCCCAGTTTCACGCGCAGGGGCCGCTTCTGCTTGGCCGCCAGTTGCAGGCGTTTTTCCAACTGATCGGCGGTATAGACCTGCTCGGTCCCGCGCATCAGAAGTTCCACCTGCTGGGCCAAAGTGAGTTCCGATTGGATCGGCGTCATGTTTCAAGCTCCGAAAAATCCAAACCGGGATTGTAACCGGATTTGGTGCGGGGCTCCAATCGCCGTATTTTGGCATTTAAGTGGTGCCGACGCCCCGTCGGCATTGGTCCCGTAGGGGCCACGCTTGCCACCATAGAGCCTAGTGGGGAAGTAACGTCCAGCTTTACACCCAGAGTCGGCCCGTTGGGCCGAATGCCGACGGGGCGTCGGCACCACTGATGAAATGCCCACGGGTTGTTTAGGCACTCGGGGGTTAGTCCAGCGTCAATATCTGGGCGAATATCGCCACCGGAGCCGGGTGGCCGGTGAAGTGGGTGAATTGGCGGGCGGCCTGACGCACGAACATGTCCACACCGGTGATGGTCCGCAGATTCGCCGCAGCGGCACGCTGTAACAGCAGTGTCTGCACCGGGTTGTATACCGTGTCCATAACCACCGTCTGCGGCGACCAATCGGCAAAGTCGTCAATCGGGCTGGCCTACAACCTAGGGAACTTCCTGCGACGGCTGGCCTTGCCGCCGCGGGTGCGGAACAAGCTCATCAAGATCGGGGCGAAGGTGGTGCACCACGCCCGTCGCGTCGTGTTCCAAATGGCGGAGGAGGCGATCCCCCGCACGCTCTTCGCAGCCATCCTCCGGCGGATCGAACGGTTATGCTTGCTGGCCCCCGCACCGACATGACCACTGCATACCCGGAAAACCTCACACGGGTTACCGAACGGCACCATCGGTCTGCCCATATGTTGCCCATACTGCCACCGGCGGTCGAAAACACACCCAAAACCGACCAAAATGTGAGCCAAGAAGCCGGTCCAGTAGCAGAAAACGATGGACAGGTCGGACTTGGAGCCATTATATTACGCAAAACGGTTGGCGACGGTCATCGGCCCAAAGCCAACGGGGAAATCCCGGCTCAGGCGGCAATAACGTTCCTGAGTGTTGCGTTGATCGTATTGATGTGATCGTAAGGAAGAGTGACGAAGAACGCGCCGCCAGCGCGGGGCATAGGAGGCGACGATGAAGTTAAGTGTGGCGATCGTAAGTGGGTGTATGTTGATGGCGATACCCTTGGCGCGGGGCGACGACAGCCGAGTGGTTTTCGACAGGCTTTATTCATCACGTATTCAAGAGGCGATCAAATCGCCAGCCACGGCGGACAATGTGGCCTTGGCGCGTGAGTTGCTTGACGCGGTGCCGCTGGCGGAGAAGCAAGGCGACTTCATCAAGTTGTTGTGCAATAAGGCCGCCGAGTTGGCTTTCGCTGATCCAACCGCGATGGACGTGGTGGTGGACGCGCAGAAGCTGTTGGCCATCAAAGTACCAGCTCAAGCCTCCGCCGTGGCAGAATCGTTGCTGGAATATCGCAAGGCACACTATCAACGTGCGGTCGGTCAAGCCAAAATCGAAGCCGCTGGAGCACTGATCGCTGATTACATTGAGTTGGCAGACCGCGCTGCGGTCGCCCGGAATTTCGTTGAAGCCATTGCCAAGACAGATGCCGCGACGGCGATCGCCACCACGCTGCGCCTGGCGGTATTGCCGGAGTTGCGGGCCCGGCAGGAGCAACTTAAAGATCGCAATGCCACGTGGCAGAAGATGCTCACGCATCAGCAGACGCTGGCCCGTCAGCCCGACGCCATTCCCGCGCGAAATGAACTGGTACGACTCCTGACCTTCGAGTTCAACGCGCCGGACGAAGCCAATAAATGGGTGACCGATGCTGTCGACGCGAAGTCCCGTGAACTGACGCCGCTGGCGGCGCAAGATGCTGCCAGCGTCGATATCGGCACCTGCGCGAAGTTGGCCACGTGGTACGCCGAGAACAGCGCAAGCGTGGGCAAAACTGCGGCGCCGGTATGCCTCGACCGGGCGATCGCATACCAAGAGCGATATGTGGGCCAGTCTGAGCTGACGGGCTTGGCGAAGACCCAGGCAGAGTTGCAGCTCAAACAATGGCGAGCCCTCCGTGCGCGTATGGGCGGTAATGCTCCGCTTGTGGTGTCGGGTTTTGGCGTGCCCCACAAGCTCGGTCTGATCAAGCAGCAAAAGATTGAGGGTATGGTCGGTGTGCTCCAGTTTGCGCCGACGGGTAGTATTGTGGTTGCGACGCTCGGGAATCAGCTGTGGGCGTGGAATGCAGCCGGGGACAAGACCCGCACCATCCGGGCCCCCATCGCGATCGCGGAATTCGCCCTCTCGCCTGATGGCAAGAAGGTGTTCTTCGGGGGGGCTCACGGCAAAGCGGACTTTGACGCGCGCCTTTGGGACGTTGAAACGGACAAACAGATCGGCGATGCGCTCGGTGGGCCGGGCAAGTTGATGGATGTGCTTTTCGACGGCGAGCACCCGGTCGCGGTAATTAACGCGGGCGAGACGATCAAACTGCGTACATTCGCCGGCCATCGCCCGGAGATAACATTGGCGTTGCCCGGCCCGGTGGGCGAAGCGACCTTTGCCGCAGACCTGACGAAGGGATTTCTTCTGGGGGAGGCACGACAGATTCTGCCGTGCCAGCCCCGTGCAGGAAATGTCAGTGAAGCCGTTGACTTCAAGTTCCGGACGAACAGTCTGCATATGAGCGCCAATGGCCGCGTGCTGTTCATGATGAGCCATGCAGCGGCAAGGGGCTTCGATGTGGCGGGGGGTAAGCCGCTGCCGATGATTAACTGGCCGGAAGAAGGCTGCAAGATGGTGCGTGCGTCGCTTTCTGCGGATGGGCGCCGCGTCGCGCTGAGCGCGGCCTTTTCGGGAAATGCGTATGTGTTTGATGTGACGACGGGCAAGCAAGTCGCGGCGCTGACTTCCAAGGCGAAGAATGCCACCGGCAGCGTTTCAACAATCTCGCCTGACGGCCGTTTTGCCCTAAGCAGCGCGACGGGAGAGGGTGTTGTGCAGCTCTGGGGCCTGCCGCTGCCGTAGGCGATCGAAGTAACGCGTCAGCCGCGAAGCGGCGGTTGTAACGAGAACTCTCAAACTCTCATCCCAAAGTACCCCTCCCAGTTAACAATGCGGCTGCCAAGCGCCCCCGAAGACAACCGGTTCATAAAGGTTCAGAGCACTGCGCGGCCCGGGACACGACCACCCAGGGCGTTGCCCTCGCCTATACAAATATTGCCCCGTTGGGGCAGAATGTCCAACGGGTAATCTAGGCACTCGGGGCTTTACCCTTGCGTCAATATCTGGGCGAATATCGCCACCGGAGCCGGGTGGCCGGTGAAGTGGGTGAATTGCCGGGCGGCCTGGCGGACGAACATATCCACGCCGGTGATGGTCCGCAGATTCGCCGCAGCGGCACGCTGTAACAGCAACGTCTGTACCGGGTTATACACGGTGTCCATGACCACGGTTTGTGGTGACCAATCGGCGAAGTCGTCAATGGGGCTGGTGTCGCATTTGGGGTACATGCCGATGGGGGTGCAGTTGATCACGATCTCACAACACGATTTGCACAGGTTGGCCCACGGCGCGGCCACCGCTTTGCCCGGCCCGCCACCAAACGCCTGCGCCAGCGCTGTGGCCCGTTCTAGCGTGCGGTTATAGATCACCACCGTCGCCCCCGCGGCCACCAGGCCCGCCACCAGTGCCCGGGCCGCACCCCCCGCACCCAACAAGGCCACCCGCTGCCCGGCCAGGTCCGCGCGCGATTGTCCCATGCCTGCCGTCAGGGCATCCAGCGCCCCATCCAGATCGGTATTATCT
>Ga0194061_1000253_pt1 | contig 32506 bp, 32 predicted proteins | sample SepL2221m_MetaG_FD_163423 | JGI IMG/M metagenome (GOLD analysis project Ga0194061, IMG submission 163423) | Anoxic zone freshwater microbial communities from boreal shield lake in IISD Experimental Lakes Area, Ontario, Canada - Sep2016-L224-21m | ecosystem: Environmental > Aquatic > Freshwater >... | reverse complement strand
AGCCGTCTATGCCTTCGAGCCACATGCGCCCGGCGATGGCGTCGACCGCATTGTGGCGGCCGACATCCTCGACAAAGCTGATGATCTCGGAGCCCGAGGCGCTGTTGCTCGCCAGGGCGCAGCCGTGAACGGCACCGGCCGACTTGTAAATGGTTTCGTGCTTGCGCACCGCCTCGAGCAGGCTGTAGAGCGTTTCTTCGGCGAGGCTGACGTCCTCGCGCAAGGTGATGCTGTCGATTTCCTCCATCAGGTCGCCGAACACCGTGCCCTGGCCGCAGCCGGTGGTGACAGTGCGTTTTTTCATTTTGTTGGCGAGGCCTTTGATGCCCTTGCGCGTGGTGACGGCAACCGAGTCGGTCTCCCAGTCGACCTGCACCGCTTCAATTTCTGCAATGGAGCCGACCAGGCGCTGGTTCCGGAGGTAGCCGATGGCGAGGGCCTCGGGTGCCTGGCCGAGGGTCATCAGCGTGACGATTTCGCGCTTGTCGATGTAAAGCGTGAGCGGATTTTCTCCGGCAATGGGCGTGGCGGTCGCTTCGCCGCGCTCGTTGATCGCCTCGACCTCGAAGGTAAGGGGGCGCGAGGCGCTGGTGATGGCCGGTTTGAGGGGCGCTTTCATCCGCCGATGTAGCTCATTTCTATTTTGCTGTCGCGTACGGTGTCGGCGGTGCGCACTTCCGAATAGTTGTCATTGCGCGCCCGCCAGATGCCGCCAATTGCGTCGTTAATAGCGGCATCGTCCGCTTCGTTGCGCAGCAGGCTGCGCAGGTCGTAGCCCTCGGTGGCGAACAGGCAGGTATAGACCATGCCCTCGGTCGACAGGCGCAACCGGGTGCAACTGCTGCAAAAGGCCTGGGTCACCGACGAAATCACGCCGATTTCGCCCGAACCGTCGGCATAGCGCCAGCGTTCGGCCACTTCGCCGCCGTAGTTGGCGTCTGCCACAACCAGGGGAGCCTCGGCATTGATCATCGCCAGCACTTGGGCCGAGGGGACGACATCATCCATGCGCCAGCCGTTGCTCGCGCCCACATCCATGAACTCGATAAATCGCAGGATGTGGCCCGAGCCCCTGAAGTGGCGTGCCATCGGCAGGATGGCGTGGTCGTTGGCGCCGCGCTTGACCACCATGTTGACCTTGACCGGCGAGAACCCGGCCGCGGCGGCGGCGTCTATGCCGGCGAGCACATCGGCCACCGGGTAGTCGGCGTCGTTCATCGCCTTGAAAGTGGCGTCATCGATGGCGTCGAGGCTGACGGTCACGCGATTGAGGCCGGCGTTTTTCAGGTCGCGCGCCTTTCTTGCCAGCAGCGAGCCGTTGGTGGTGAGCGTGAGGTCGATGCCGGGAATGGCCGCCAGCATTTCGACCAGCTTTTCAATGTTCTTGCGCAGCAGGGGTTCGCCGCCGGTGAGGCGAATTTTCTGCACGCCCTGGCCGGCGAATATGCGCGCGAGGCGGGTGATTTCCTCGAACGACAACAGGGCGCCGTGCGGCAGGTAGGCGTAGTCCTTGTCGAACACTTCCTTGGGCATGCAATAAGTGCAGCGGAAGTTGCAGCGGTCGGTGACCGAGATGCGCAGGTCATGCAGGCGCCGCCCGCGCGCATCGGCAAGCGGCCCGGCCGCTGCGCCAGCCTTGCCGGGTTCGGGCAGCGGCCGCGCGCGGCGGGTGTCGGTGATGGGGATGATGCGGTCGGTCATTTCGTGGGGTATGCTAGTTTTCGGCTCGGACAAAGCGCGGCAGTTGTGGGTGCAGGGCCGTTAGCCCCAATAAAATCAGGGTTATTTATCCATCAAGTATAGAGCATCCAATGGAGCGTCCAAGTCTTGCGGTGGCGGTGGTCATGCAGAAAACCCTGCTCGACAACCGTTGGCAATCGGAGCAGTGGGAGGCAGTCGGCGTGGTGCCGGACGAAGAACCCGCCGGAGCGCCGCCGCGGTGTATCCAAAAGGACGAAAAGCACGAGTTATGGCTGCACCCGGGGCAGATCATCGAGCTCTATCGCGATGAGGCCGAGGGCTATTTCCTCAACATCAGCGCCGAGCACGCCGTGGCCTTTGTCATCTGGCGCCAGGAAGACGGCCCGCCGCACCCGGCCGGGGTGACCCTCAGTTACAACGAGGCGGCGCGCATGATGGATGCGCAGGAGCACGTCGACGGCGTGCCGCTGCCGTCGGAGTTGCATGACTGGCTCGCCGGTTATGTGATGCAGCATTACAAGCCGGAACCCAAAAAGCGCAGCCGCCCGCCGTCGTTCCAGGGGGCCAGGCGCGACGGTAAAAAGCATGACAAAACGTAATGGCTGATCAAGACGAACTGCCCTTCCTGTCGCGCTGGTCACGGCGCAAGCTGGAGGCCAAGGAGGCCGAGCCGGCGGTAACGCCGGAATCTCCGGCTTCCGCGGCCTTGCCCTTGGAAGAGGCCGGCGCGGCAGCGCCGGAGGCCGCGGTTCCACCAGCCGCCGCGCCGGTTGAACTGCCGTCGGTGGACTCATTGCAGGGTGTGGCCTCCGAATACAAGGACTTTCTCAAGCCCGGTGTCGATGAGACGCTGAAGCGCGCCGCCCTGAAAAAACTGTTCAGTGATCCGCATTTTGGTTTTGCCAACATGGACAAGCTTGACATCTATGTTGACGATTACAGCATCGAGGACCCGATTCCCGAAGCCCTGCTGCGCAGCCTCAACCAGTCAAAAAACCTGTTCTTGTTCGAGACCAAAGAGGAAGAAACAGAACGCAAGGCGCTCGGGCCCCCTGGCGCGCCCGGCGCCGGTGCGAGCAGGCCGGCCGCTTTGGAACATTCCGCCGATCCGGATGTTCAGCCGGCCGCCGATGCTACGCAGCCTGCGGCGCCCGAACGCGACCCTGCGGTACCACCCAAGCCGGTGTAAACACCTCGCAATAGCCGTCTTCCCTGCTAATATGCGCGGGCTTTCATATTGGCAGGAATGCGATGGCGCTCGACGGCAAGACTTTAAAGATCTGCGACTGCAACCAGACCATGACGCTGGATGCAAAGGCCTTGCAAAACGCCTTGCGGCTGGCGCAGCCCCCGCGCATTCACCACGAGTTGTGCCGGCGCGAAGCAGACAGCTTTGCCGATGCGCTGCAAGACGAGGCCTGCGTGGTGGCCTGCACCCAGGAGGCGCCGCTGTTCAGCGAAGTGGCGGGCCAGGCCAATGCCCCGGTCGCGCTCAAGTTCATCAATATCCGCGAAGCCGCAGGCTGGTCGAAAGAGGGCAGGCTGGCGACGCCGAAGATCGCCGCATTGCTGGCCATGGCCGACCTGCCGGAGGCCGAACCTGTCGGCAGTGTTTCCTACCAGTCGGGCGGGCAGTTGCTGATCATCGGCGAGGCCGCTGCGGCGCTGGCCTGGGCGGAAAAACTTTCCGGCCAGCTCGAAGTGAACGTGCTCGCAACCGGCGGGGCGGGCGAGCTGCCGAGTGAGCGCCGCTATCCGGTCTGGTCCGGGAAGGTGACCTCTGTCGAAGGCTGGCTGGGCGCTTTTGACGTGCACTGGGAACAGGCCAATGCCATCGATCTTGAGGCATGTACCCGCTGCAACGCCTGTATCAGCGCCTGCCCGGAGCAGGCGATTGATTTTTCCTACCAGGTCGACATGGACAAGTGCAAGTCGCACCGTGCCTGCGTCAAGGCCTGCGGCGCGATCGGCGCGATTGATTTTTCGCGTGAGGACAAGAAACGCAGCGAAACTTTTGACATGGTGCTCGACCTGTCGCGCGCACCGTTGCTGAGGACGGCGCAATTGCCGCAGGGCTATTTTGCCCCCGGCGCCGACCCGCTCGAACAGGCGCTGGCGGTCGCCACCCTTGCGCAAATGGTCGGCGAGTTCGAAAAGCCGAAGTATTTCCAATACAACGAAAAGCTTTGCGCCCACGGCCGCTCGGGCAAGACCGGCTGCACCAATTGCATAGACACCTGTTCGACCCGGGCAATCGTTTCCGCCGGAGACAAAGTCAGGGTGGAGCCGCACCTGTGCATGGGTTGCGGCGGCTGCGCGACCGTCTGCCCGTCCGGCGCGATGACCTATGGCTACCCGAAGGTGCCCGAACTCGGGACGCGGCTGAAAAAGCTGCTCGCCACCTTCAGCCGGGCCGGCGGACAGGATGCCTGCCTGCTGTTGCATAACGGCACGGATGGACGCGAACAACTTGCCCGGATGGCGCGCCGCGGCAAAGGCTTGCCGGCGCGCGTCATGCCGCTTGAACTGCACCATGTTGCCTCGGCCGGCATCGACTTGTTGCTCGGCGCGTTTGCCTACGGTGCCTGCCAGGTGGTGGTGTTCGCGACGGGCAGCGAGGCGGACCATTACGCCGACGCGCTTGAAAAGCAAATGGGCTTCGCGCAGGCCATACTCAATTCGCTCGGTTTCGAGGGCCGTCATTTCAGTCTGCTGCGCGCCCCGGACATGGCCGCGCTCGAATCGGCCTTGTGGTCGCTCAAACCGGCGCGCGGGGTGGCCGCGCCGGCCTTGTTCAACCTCGCCGGCGAAAAGCGCGGCAGCCTGGAATTCATTTTCGAACACCTCGTCCGCCATGCACCGGCGAAAAAGGACGAAATCGCCCTTGGCGCCGGTGCGCCCTGGGGCAATGTCAGCGTCAACAAGGACACCTGCACCCTGTGCATGTCATGTGTCGGCGCGTGCCCTGAGTCGGCGCTGGTCGACGGGCGCGACAAGCCGATGCTCAAATTCATCGAGCGCAACTGCGTGCAGTGCGGCTTGTGCGAGACGACCTGCCCGGAAAAAGCCATCACCCTGACGCCGCGCCTGCTGCTCACCCCGGCGGCGCGCGAGGAGCGGGTGCTCAACGAGGCCGAGCCGTTCAACTGCATCAAGTGCGCCAAGCCCTTTGGCACGCGGCAGATGGTCGAGAACATGACGGCCAAGTTAAAGCTGCACGCGATGTTTTCCGGCGAAGGTGCGACCAGGCGCCTGATGATGTGCGCCGATTGCCGCGTCATCGATATGATGGAAAACCAGAACGAAATGACCATCCACGACGTGAAGAGAACCTAGGGTGGCGGAATCCGTGCCGCTGCAGTTTGCCCCAACCCTTACCGATGAGGACAGGGCCCGCGCCGACTACTATGCCCTGCTTGCGCGGCTCTACTTTGACGGCCCGGACGCCAAGCTGCTCGCCGCCATTGGCGGGGCGGTCCCGATAGTGGCGCAGGATGGCGCGCCGGGAGCCGCTCTGGCCGCGGGTTGGGCGCAATTGCAGGCGGCGTGCCGGTGCGCCGATGCGCAAACCCTGGCATTTGAATACAGCAACGTGTTCATCGGCACCGGCAAGGCACTGGTGACCCTGTACAGCACCCATTATCTCGAAGAGTCGATGAAGGGCAGGGCACTGGTTCGTTTGCGCGAAAGGCTGCGTGAGCTGGGGCTGGCGCGGACCGGCGATGCCGGTGTCTATGAAGACCACATCGCCAGCCTGTGCGAGGTTATGCGCCACCTGGTCTTGGAGGGGTCGGGTGTTGCTGCGATGCAGCAACAAAAGGAGTTCTTTATTAGCTATATTCAACCCTATTACCAACCATTCTCAAGTAGTGTAGAGGCCTGCACGGAGCTGGTTTTCTACAAGGCGGTGGGGCGCTTCAGCAAGGCATTTTTCGACATTGAAGCAGAAGCGTTGTCCATGGTTTAGCGGTACCGCTTTAGCTGCAACAAGACATATAAAATTGAGTACGGATCAAGGAGTACGACATGTCAGAGACCAAGGCAATCAAAACAAGTCGCAGGACATTCCTTCTGGCGGCAGGTGCGGGCGGGGCGGCCACTGTCGCGGCCATCGCGGCAAAACTGGCGCCGGCCAAACAGGCCTCCGCGCCACCGGACTCGCAGGACAAGCGGGCGGGCAAGGGCTACCAGGACACCGCACACATCCGCAGCTACTACCGCACCACCGAAGTCTGACCGGAGAGAGACGACCATGACCATGCTGCTCAGCAGGAAATCACCCGCCGCGACGACGGTGCAGGCACAGGCCACCAGCAAGCTGCGCCGCAGCCTTGCCGGCGTGATGGGCAAGAGTCTGGACCGGCGTTCCTTCCTCAAGCGCTCCGGCGTGGCCGTTGGTGCAGGCGCCTTCGCCAGCCAGCTGCCGTTCAACATGATTGGCAGGGCCGATGCCGCCGACGAAAAGAAAGGCGACGGCAAACTCGAAGTCAAGCGCACCGTCTGTACCCACTGTTCGGTCGGATGTGCCGTCGACGCGGTGGTGCAAAACGGCGTCTGGATACGGCAGGAGCCGGTGTTTGACTCCCCCATCAACCTCGGCGCGTATTGCGCCAAGGGCGCGTCGGTGCGCTGGCACGGCATCACCCATGATTCGCACCGGCTGAAAACGCCGATGAAGCTGGTAAGCGGCAAATACCAGCGCATTTCCTGGGAGCAGGCGGTCACCGAAATCGGCGACAAGATGACGGCCTTGCGCAAGGAGTCGGGCCCGGATTCGCTGTACTTCGTCGGCTCATCCAAGCACAACAACGAACAGGCGCAACTGCTGCGAAAATGGGTTTCGTTGTGGGGCTCCAACAACTGCGACCACCAGGCGCGCATCTGCCACTCGACGACGGTGGCTGGCGTGGCCAACACCTGGGGTTATGGCGCGATGACCAACTCCTACAACGATTTGCAGAACACCAAGTGCATGATGTTCATCGGCTCCAATGCCGCCGAGGCGCACCCGGTTTCGATGCTGCACGCACTGCACGCCAAGGAGGGCGGCGCCAAGATCATCGTCGTCGACCCGCGCTTCACCCGCACCGCCGCCAGGGCCGACCTGTTTGTGCGCATGCGTTCGGGCACCGATGTCGCCTACCTGTTCGGCATGCTGCACCACATTTTCAAGAATGGCTGGGAAGACAAGGAATACATCAAGGCCCGTGTTTACGGCATGGACAAGATCAAGGAGGAATGCCTGACCAAGTGGACACCGGAAAAGGTTACCGAGGTCACCGGTGTTCCGGAGGAGCAGGTGTACAAGGCTGCCGAAATGATGGCCAAGAGCAAGCCGGCGAGCATCATCTGGTGCATGGGACAGACACAGCACACCATAGGCAATGCCATGGTGCGCGCTTCGTGCATCCTGCAGCTTGCATTGGGCAATATCGGCACCTCCGGCGGCGGCGCCAACATTTACCGCGGCCATGACAACGTGCAGGGCGCCACCGACGTCGGCCCCAACCCGGATTCGTTGCCGGGCTATTACGGCATTGTCACCGGCGCCTGGAAGCACTGGGCCCGCGTCTGGAATGTCGACTACGAGTGGATGAAAGGGCGTTTCGCCAGCCAGGCGATGATGGAAAAGCCCGGCCTGACGGTATCGCGCTGGATAGACGGCGTGATGGAAAAGAATGATGCCATCGACCAGGACTCGAACATCCGCGGCATGTTCTTCTGGGGGCACGCGCCCAACAGCCAGTCGCGCGGCCTCGACATGGTCAAGGCAATGAAAATGCTCGACCTGCTGGTGGTGGTTGATCCCTACCCGTCTGCGACGGCGGCGATGGCCAACATGCCGGTTGAGGGCGTGGAGGAGAACAAGAACCGCGCCGTCTACCTGTTGCCCGCCGCGACGCAATTCGAAACCGAGGGTTCCTGCACCGCTTCAAACCGCTCGCTGCAGTGGCGTGAACGGGTGATTGAGCCGCTGTTCGAGTCCAAGGCCGACCAGACCATCATGTACCTGCTGGCGAAAAAGCTCGGATTCGCCGATGAGTTGCTTGGCAAGAAGGGCGGCAAGCAGAACATACGCCTGGGCAAGAACGACGAGCCCATGGCCGAGGACATCCTGCGCAACGAAATCAACAAGGGCACCTGGACCATCGGCTACACCGGGCAGTCGCCCGAGCGCCTGAAGCTGCATATGAAAAACATGCACACCTTCGACGTCAAAACGCTGCGCGCCAATGGCGGTCCTTGCGACGGCGATTATTTCGGCCTGCCGTGGCCCTGTTACGGCACGCCGGAAATGAAACACCCCGGTTCGCCCAACCTGTACGACACTTCCAAACACGTCATGGAAGGCGGCGGCAACTTCCGCGCCAACTTCGGTGTCGAGCGCGACGGTGTCAACCTGCTGGCCGAGGACGGTTCCTACTCCAAGGGCGCCGAGCTGACGACCGGCTATCCGGAATTCGACCACGTGCTGATGAAAAAGCTCGGCTGGTGGGACGACCTTACAGAGGCCGAAAAAGCCGAAGCCGAGGGCAAGAACTGGAAGACCGACCTCTCGGGCGGCATCCAGCGCGTGGTGATGAAGGTCCATGGCTGCCACCCGTTTGGCAACGCCAAGGCGCGCGCCATTGTCTGGAATTTCCCCGACGGCGTGCCGCAGCACCGCGAACCGCTGTACTCGCCGCGCCCGGATCTTATCGACAAGTACCCGACGCACGACGACGTCAAGACGCTGTGGCGCTTGCCGACACTGTTCAAGTCGGTGCAGCAAAAGAACAAGGACATTTCCAAAGAATTCCCCATTGTCCTGACCTCCGGCCGCTTGGTCGAGTACGAGGGCGGCGGCGAGGAGACGCGTTCCAACCCTTGGCTGGCCGAGTTGCAGCAGGATAACTTTGTCGAAATCAATCCCAAGGCGGCCAACGACCGCGGCATACGCAACGGCGAGTTCGTCTGGGTGAAGTCGCCCACTGGCGCGCAGATCAAGGTCAAGGCCATGGTGACCGAGCGGGTCGGTGCGGATACGGCGTTTGTGCCCTTTCACTTTTCCGGCTGGTGGCAGGGCAAGGACATGCTGCCCTACTACCCGGATGGTGCGGTACCCATTGTGCGTGGCGAGGCGGTGAACACCGCCACGACCTACGGCTATGACCGTGTCACCATGATGCAGGAAACCAAAACCACGCTTTGCCAGATCGTCAAGGCTTAAGGCCGGCCTTCAACGACGTCTGACTTAACGACGAAATCGGGAGAAAAACAACATGGCTAGAATGAAATTTTTGTGCGACGCCGAGCGCTGCATCGAGTGCAATGGCTGCGCCACCGCCTGCAAGCAGGAACACGATGTGCCCTGGGGCGTCAACCGCCGCCGCGTGGTGACGCTCAATGACGGCGTGCCGGGCGAGAAGTCGATTTCCGTCGCCTGCATGCACTGCTCGGACGCGCCCTGCATGGCGGTCTGCCCGGTCGACTGCTTTTACCGCACCGACGAAGGCGTGGTGCTGCACGACAAGGACTTGTGCATCGGCTGCGGCTATTGCTTTTATGCCTGCCCGTTTGGTGCGCCGCAGTTTCCCCAGGCCGGTGCATTCGGCCTGCGCGGCAAGATGGACAAGTGCACCTTCTGCGCCGGTGGTCCGGAAAAGGACAATTCGCCCGAGGAGTTCGCCAAGTACGGCCGCAACCGCCTGGCCGAGGGCAAGCTGCCGGCCTGCGCCGAAATGTGCTCGACCAAGGCCTTGCTGGGCGGCGACGGCGATGTCATTTCCAATATTTACCGCGATCGCGTGACCAAGCGCGGCAAGGGTTCCGAGGTGTGGGGCTGGGGCACGGCTTACGGTCCTCCCACGGGTGGCAAGGCACCGGCACAGGCACCCGCGCCGGCAGCAGCACCAGCGGCCGGGGCGAAATCGTGAAGCGCGGCTTCACGCTGTTGCTGCTTGCCGGCGTTTTTGCGCTGCCTTTGTCCGGTTGCGGTGAAGGCGCCCAGGTCATTGTTTACAAGCAGGGCAAGTACCAGGGCAAGCCCGATACCAAGCCATGGGACAATGACCAGTTCAAGGGCAACCAGGTGGCCTGGGAAACGGCGATCAAGACGCGCAACCAGTCGCAGAACGAATACACCCGCGCTGAATAAGGGGTAATCACGATGAGAGTTTCCACCTTCGCTTCGCGCTTGCTGCTGCCCGTCTGTGTCGCGCTGTCCTTGTTCAGTGCCGGTGCCGCCGCACAAGACCAGAAGCAGGACAGCCAGGCGCAGCGCCAGCAAAGCCAGCCGTACAACAATGCGCCCACCTGGCGAGATGTGCGTTCCGGCCAGGAAGCGTATACCTCGATCAAGGGGCCGGAGACCGGCATCCTGATCCAGTCGGGCGGTGAAACCTGGCGGCAAATCCGCAACGGCCCGGTAACGGTGATAGGGGGGTGGGCGGTGGTGGCCATGCTGCTGGTGATCGGCCTGTTCTACAAGGTCAAGGGATCGCTGGCCCTGCACGAACCGCCCTCCGGCAGGCAGATGCAGCGCTTTACCGACTGGGAGCGCATCGTGCACTGGAGCACCGCCATCAGCTTTTGTGTGCTGGGCATTTCCGGGCTGATTATTCTTTTCGGCAAGTTTTTGCTGCTGCCCATCATCGGCTACACCCTGTTCGCCTGGCTCACCCAGATCGCCAAGGGAATGCATAATTTTGTCGGGCCGCTGTTCATCATCTGTTCGGTCATCATGACCATCACTTTCGCCAAGGACAATATCCCGCGTGCCTACGACTGGCTGTGGGTGAGGAAATTCGGCGGGCTGTTCTCCGGCGAGCACGTGCCTTCGCATCGTTTCAACGCCGGTGAAAAAATCTGGTTCTGGGGCGGCGTGACGGTGATGGGACTGGTGGCCGGTGCTTCAGGTCTGGTGCTCGATTTCCCGAACTTCGGCCAGACCCGCAATACCATGCAAATCGCCAACATCGTCCATGTCATCACGGGCTTGATGTTCATCATGGCCGGACTGGCGCATATCTACCTGGGCACCATCGGCGTCGCCGGTGCCTACGGCGCAATGCGCGAAGGCATTGTCGACGAGACCTGGGTGAAGGAGCATCACGAATACTGGTATAACGACGTCAAGTCCGGCAAAATTCCGCCGCTGGACGCCAAAGCCAAGGCGACGCAAGTCCAAGCACAAGGGGGAGACGACTGACATGAAAACCAAAATTATCCTGGCCGCCTTTGCGCTGGCCCTGAGCAGCCCGGTTTGGGCCAAGCTGCCACCGGCACCGCCAGTCGACCCGGTCAAGGCGGCCGAGGCCAAGGCCAAGGCGGACGAGGCGGCTGCGAAGACCAAGGCGCAGCAGGCCGCTGCCGAAGACCGCGTTGCAGCCCGTTATATCAAGGAACAAAAGGCCAAGGGCAAGGACGTCAAGCCGCAAATGGCCGCAGCCGCACCCGTAGCCGCGGCAAAACCCGCGGCTGCAGCAAAAACCGCCCAGCCGGCCAAAAAATAGCCGGCAGGCAAACGAGCACTGAGGAGGGGAGAGGGCCGAGGGCGCCACCATAAGAGTGGCGCCCTTTGTTTTTGTGCCGGCGGAAGACTGCTTACAGTCCCTCGACAATCACAAAGCGCGCCGTGGCCGCGTTTGCTCGCTTGGCCCTGGCCGCGCCGTATTCCGGAGAATTATAAAAAGTGCGCGCCTGTTCCATGCTGTCAAATTGCAGGATAACCATGCGCCGGGTCATCGCCGGCCCCTCCAGCGTCTCGGAGGCACCGCCACGCGCCAGGTAACGGCCGCCGTACTTGGCGATAGCCGCCGGCGCAAGCTTCTTGTAGTCCTCGTAGGCGGCGGGATTGGTGACATCCACTTCGGCAATAAGATAAGCGGGCATGTTTTCTCCTCAGGTAATCGCTCAGGTAATCATTGTGTAGGCCAATCCAAGCAATCCGCTGGCCAGGATAACCGGGATCATGCCGGCCTTGAAGCGAAACAGGGCGATAAACGCTGCAATGCCGATAAGCGCACCAAACCATTCGAAGCGGCCGGAAAATCCGGCCGGCCACAACACATGCCAGGCAAAGAACACCGCGAGGTTGACGATGACACCGACCACCGCGGCAGTGATGCCGGTCAGCGGTGCGGTAAACTTGAGATTGCCGTGCGTGGTTTCCACCAACGGCCCGCCGGCGAGGATAAAAAGAAAGGAGGGCAGAAAGGTGAAGAAGGTCGCGATCGCCGCGCCGGCGCATCCGGCCAGGAACAGCGCCTCGGGCCCGAATACCTGCTTGCCCCAGGCGCCGACAAAGCCGACAAATGCGACGATCATGATCAGCGGGCCCGGCGTGGTTTCACCCAGCGCGAGACCGTCTATCATTTGCACCGCCGTCAGCCATTGGTAATGCTCTACGCTGGCCTGGTAGACGTAGGGCAGCACGGCATAGGCGCCGCCGAATGTGAGCAACGCCGCTTTGGTGAAAAACCAGCCCATTTGGGTCAGCGGATGCGGCCAGCCGTACAAGGCCGCGATCATGCCCAGCGCCCCGGCCCAAAGCCCGAGGAAGATCACCAATACCAGCGCCAGGCGGCGCCAGTTGAACAGTGCGTGCGCCGGTGTCGGCGTGTCATCGTCAATGATCGCGGGACCGTAATGCTTTGCCGCCGCGCCGTGGCCGCCGGTGACGAATTTATCCGGTGCGAGGCGGCCGCCGGCATAACCGATCAGTCCCGCGCACAGCACGATCAGCGGAAAGGGCAGATTAAAGGCGAATATGGCGACGAATGCCACAGCACTGATCGCCCACAGCCAGGCGTTCTTCAGTGCGCGCGAACCGATGCGCCAGGCGGCGAACAACACCAGCGCCGTGACGGCAGGCTTGATGCCGTAAAGAAAGCCCGCAACCGCCGGCACTTGTCCATAGACAAGGTAAACCCAGGTCAGTCCGATGAGGATGAACAGCGAGGGCAGCACGAACAGCCCGCCGGCGATGATGCCGCCGCGGGTGCGGTGCATCATCCAGCCGATGTAGGTGGCAAGCTGCTGCGCCTCGGGCCCCGGCAATACCATGCAATAGTTGAGTGCATGCAAAAAGCGCTTTTCAGAAATCCAGCGCCGTCGCTCCACCAGCTCCTGGTGCATCATCGCGATCTGCCCGGCGGGGCCGCCAAAGCTGATGAAGCCGAGCTTGAGCCAGTAGGTAAATGCCTCAAGAAGGCCGACTGGCGCGGGTTTCGGGGTGGTTGTCATATGGTTTTAGCGCTATTCACTATGATTATCGTGCTGCCTGACCAGCTCTGCCAGGGACAAATTGTTTGCATCGCTTGCGCCAAGTCCAGAGCGCCCGGTGATTCAAGGCGTGCCGGCATGCTTGTGTAGAATACCTGCTCCCCCGGAACCAGTCGCGCCCCTTGATGCCATGCCGCCAAAACTCCAGCCCAAGATCCGCATACTGATAGGCGCGGTGGTGGCAATCGGGCCGGGAAAGGCCGACCTGCTCGAGGCCATCGGGCGCACCGGTTCGATATCTGCCGCCGGCCGTGAGATGGGCATGTCCTACCGCCGCGCCTGGCTGCTGGTGGAGGCGATGAATGCGAACTTCGAGAGTCCGTTGGTCGAGACCGCGACCGGCGGTCGCAGCGGTGGCGGCGCACGGCTCACGACGCTCGGTGCCGAGGTGTTGAAGCGTTATCGTGCGATGGAGGCGAAGGCGGCGACCAGCGTCGCCACGGAACTCAAGCAATTGGCGGCCTTGCTTCGCACTTAGACTGCGGTTTTGCGCATTGGCAATGCCGGCGCGGTGGGCTAAAATTGCATCGTTATATACAAAGGAACATATCGATGCGATACCGTTCAATGGCGAGCTGCCTGCTTTTTATCGGACTCTCATGGGGGGGCGCCATCTCGCAGGCGCAGACGCTTCGCATGGCAACCACGACCAGCACCGCCAACACCGGCCTGCTCGAATATTTGCTGCCCAAGTTTCGTGAGCGCAGCGGCATAACCGTGCAGTTTGTCGCCGTGGGTACCGGCGCCGCCTTGAAAATCGCCGAGCAGGGCGACGCCGACGTGGTGATGGTGCATGACCGCGAGGCCGAGGACCGGTTCATGGCGCAAGGTTTCGGGATTAACCGTCGCGACCTCATGTACAACGATTTTGTGATCCTCGGTGTGCCCGAAGACCCGTCCCGCTTGCGCGGAATGGCGGATGCCTCCGAGGCGCTCAAGCGCATCAGGGATACCAACGCCGCCTTTGTTTCCCGCGGTGACAAATCCGGCACCCACATGCGCGAACTCTCGCTATGGAAGGCCGCCGGCATCGAGCCCAAATGGGCGGGTTATTACCTGTCCATAGGCCAGGGCATGGGTACCGCGCTGATCATGGCATACGAGAAAAAAGGCTATGTCCTGTCCGACCGCGGCACCTATATCGCCTACCAGGGAAAAATCAACCTGCAGGTGCTTGTGGAGGGTGACACGCGCCTGCTCAATCCTTACGGCGTCATCGCCGTCAATCCCGCGCGCCACCCCAGGGTCAAGTACGATGATGCGATGAAATTCATCGGCTGGCTGGTTTCAAAAGAAGGCCAGGACCTGATCGCCGCCTACAAGATCGGCGGCAGCCAGCTGTTTTTCCCGATGGCCAGGCCTTAATGGAGTTGCTTGACCCGACCCGTCAGGCGTTCGCGCTTTTGTTCAGCGGTGATCGCGAGCTATGGGTCATCATCTGGTTGTCGCTTTGGGTGGCCGTCTTGGCGCTGGTGATTCTGGCGCCTCTGTGCCTGCCGCTGGGCTTTGTGCTGGCCAAGGCGGTTTTTCCGGGGCGGCGTGCCCTGGTGGTAATGATGCAAGGCCTGTTGTCATTTCCAACCGTGGTGGTTGGACTGGTGCTCTACCTGCTGCTGTCCCGCCGCGGGCCGCTGGGAGCGTTCGACCTGCTGTTTACGCCATGGGCCATTCTCATCGGCTACGTCGTGATCGCATTGCCAATCCTGATTGTGTTCACGGTCTCGGCGGTCCAGGGCGCCGACCCAAGGTTGTTCGAGACCTCGCGCTGCCTCGGCGCAACGCGTTTTCGCGCCATGCTGACGACCTTGTGGGAGGTGCGCTTCGCCGTCATGGCCGGCTATATCAACGCGTTCGGGCGCGTCATATCGGAAGTGGGATGTGCGCTGCTGGTGGGCGGCAATATCGCCGGCCTGACCAGAAACATCCCGACGGCAATCGCCCTGGAGACCTCCAAGGGGGATTTTTCCTACGGTATCGCCCTGGGTTTTGTGCTGATGGTGATTGCCGTCGGAGTGAACGTGCTGATGGCCTGGCTGCAAGGCGAGGGCGGTCTGGAACAATGACAGTAGAAACCCTGCGCAGCGGAACGACGCTGCTTTCCCTCATGGGCCTGAACAAGCATTTCGGCCAGCGCGCGCTGCTAGAGGATGTGACGCTGACCCTTGCCGCGGGTCAGGGCTATGTGCTCACCGGTGGGAACGGCAGCGGCAAATCAACGCTGATGCGCATCCTGGCGGGGCTGGACGCCGTCGAATCGGGGCAACTGGAATTTCGCGGGCTGCGGCGACCCATTGCCGCCTTTCCGGAAGCCTGGCGCCGCGAGATTATTTATGTCCACCAGTCGCCCTATCTTTTTCACACCAGCCTGCTCGGAAATATTGAGTATGGACTGGCCGTGCGCGGCATTGAAAAAAAACGGCGGCAGTTGCTTGCGCGCGAAGCGCTGCATTGGGCGGGGCTGGCCGAGCGCGAGCATGTGCCGCCGCATAAGCTTTCCGGCGGCGAGAAGCAGCGCGCGGCGTTGGCCCGGGTGAAGGTGCTTGATCCGACCCTGCTGTTATTGGACGAACCGACGGCGAATCTGGACGGAGAAGCGCGACTGCAGGTCCTCGATCTGGTGACCCAACTCCTGACCGAGAGCCATACCGTGCTGGTGGCAAGTCACGATCCGGAAATTCAAAGGCTGGCGATTCTGAACCGCCTGCGCATCGTTGGCCGGCGCGTAGAGAACGAGGATTGAGGCATGGGACAGTGGAGATGAAAACATTCGGTTTCGCCGGCTGGTCCGGCAGCGGCAAGACCACGCTGATCGAGCGCCTCATCCCGTGCTTTACGCAGCGCGGCCTCAAGGTTTCGCTGGTCAAGCACGCCCACCATGCCTTTGATGTCGACCAGCCGGGCAAGGACTCCTGGCGCCATCGCCAGGCCGGTTGCCAGGAGGTGATGGTCGTTTCCGACAAGCGCTGGGCGTTGATGCACGAACTGCGCGGCGCCACGCAACCCACGCTTGACGAGCAGCTTGCGCGACTGAGTCCCTGCGACCTGGTGCTGGTGGAGGGTTATAAGTTTCACGCCATACCCAAGCTCGAAGTATGGCGGATGGAGAATGACAAACCGCTGCTGCACCCGGAGGATCCGCACATTGTCGCCGTCGCCACCGATGCGAAAATCACCACCACGCTGCCGCAACTGGACATCAATGACCCGGCCGCCGTGGCGGGCTTTATCCTGGAATATCTTGACCTGGACAACGCATGAACAAAGGCCTTCTTTCCGTTGAAGATGCACTGGAGCAGCTGCTGGCGGGCGCGCGACCTGTCAGCGGGACCGAAACGGTGGCGACCCTCGCCGCCACCGGCCGGGTGCTGGCAAGCGCGCAGCGCTCGACCATGAACGTGCCGCCCATGGACAACAGCGCCATGGACGGCTATGCGCTGCGCCTCGCCGATCTCGCCGGACCGGGCGCGCGCCTGCAGGTGGCGCAGAAAATCTATGCCGGCAGCGTGGGCACGGCCTTGCAGCCGGGGACTGCGGCGCGGATTTTCACCGGCGCGCCTATCCCTGCCGGCGCCGATGCGGTGGTGATGCAGGAACACTGCAGCCAGGAGGGCGACACGGTTATCGTCAAGCAGCTGCCCAAACCGGGCGAGTGGGTGCGCCGTGTCGCGAGCGACATTCCCGACGGCGGCGAGATCCTTGCCGCCGGCATGCGCCTGCGGCCGCAGGACACCGGCCTTGCCGCCTCTGTGGGCATTGCATCGCTGCCGGTGCACCGGCGCGTGCGCCTTGCCTTGTTCTTTACCGGTGACGAACTGGTGATGCCGGGCGACCCGCTGCCGCCTGGGCGCATCTATAACTCAAATCGTTTTACGCTCAACGGCCTGGCGCAACTATTCGGCTGCGAGGTGCGCGATTACGGCATTGTCCCCGACAATCTCGAGGCGACGCGCGATGTGCTGCGGCGAGCGGCGGCCGAGAACGACATCATCGTCACCTCTGGCGGGGTGTCGGTGGGCGATGCCGATTTCGTCAAGCCTGCGGTTGAAGCCGAGGGCGAATTGCTGATGTGGAAAATCGCCATGAAGCCGGGCCGGCCGCTGGCCTTTGGCCGCGTCGGCAATGCCAGCTTTATCGGATTGCCGGGCAACCCGGTTTCCAGCTTTGTGACTTTCCTGATTTTCGTCCGCCCCTTCCTGCTCAAGAGCCAGGGTTTGCACAACGCGCTGCCGCGGGACATTGCGGCGCGCGCCGATTTCGACTGGGCCGAGCCCGATTCGCGGCGCGAGTTCCTGCGCGTAAAATGGAACGCGCAGGGCGGCCTTGACCTGTTTGCGTCGCAGGATTCGGCGGTGATGACTTCCACCGTCTGGGCCGACGGGCTGGTCGACAATCCGCCGCGCCAGACGATACGGCGCGGTGACATGGTGAAACTGCTGACCTTCTCGGAGCTTTTTCAGTGAGCGTGAAAATCCTTTTTTTTGCCGGTCTGCGCGAACAGCTTGGCAGCGGCGGCGAGCAGCTGCAGTTGCCGCCGGGTGTAGGCACCGTTGCGGCATTGCGTGCCCACCTGATGGCGCGTGGCGGCGCCTGGCAGACGGCACTGGGTGAAAAGCGCGCACTGCGCGTCGCCGTCAACCAGGACATGGCGCAGGCGGATACGCCGGTAAAGGCCGGTGACGAAGTGGCGTTTTTCCCGCCGGTGACAGGCGGGTGAGGGGCTGAAATGACGGTGCGCGTGCAGCAGGCTGACTTTGACATCGGCGCCGAGATCGCGGCGCTGCGCAAAGGCAATGCGAAAATCGGCGCCATCGCCAGCTTTATCGGTCTGGTGCGCGACAGCAACGAAGGCGACAGCGTGGCGGAGATGACGCTGGAGCACTATCCGGGCATGACCGAAAAAGCGCTCGAGGCCATTGTGTCGCAGGCCAGGCAACGCTGGGACATCCTCGATGCGCTGGTGGTGCATCGTGTCGGCGAACTCAGGCCGACCGACCAGATCGTGCTGGTGGTGACGACCTCGGCACATCGCGGCGAGGCCTTCGCCGCCTGCGAATTCATCATGGATTACCTCAAGACCGAGGCGCCGTTCTGGAAAAAAGAGCAGACCGGCGCGGGCGAGCGCTGGGTCGAGGCACGCACTTCCGATGATGACGCTGCTGCGCGCTGGAAGGCGAAGCCCTGATATGTCCGGGCTCGCGGGGGTTTCGGCGGCAGGTTTCGCAGCCGTGGGCATTGGTGCCGCCTTGGGCGCCTGGCTGCGCTGGATGCTGGGCCTCGCCCTTAATCATATTGTCCCGGCCTTGCCGCTGGGGACGCTGGTGGCCAACCTGGTTGGCGGCTACTTTATCGGCATTGCCATAGGCGTGATCGACCATGCCGGCGGACTGTCGCCGGAAACGCGGTTGTTTGTCATTACCGGGTTTCTCGGCGGATTGACGACGTTTTCGACTTTCTCCGCCGAATCGGTTGCCCTGCTGCAGGGTGGTCGTTACGACCTGATGTTGTTGCACATCTTCAGTCACCTCGCCGGATCACTGCTGCTGACCCTGTGCGGCCTGTGGACGGTGCGTACGCTGCTGCACTAGGCCAGGTGACCCCGCCCGGGGTGAAGCAGGCGGGAGGAGGGGAAAGGCCGGTCCCTGGCGCAAGCAGACAAGCTGTTTGCGCGGCGTCCGCCGTGATGGACGCCAATGCCGGTTTGCGGGAGGAGGTCGCGCCCCGACATCCAGGAAAAACATTATGTTATGGCATCTACTGAAAGTGAATTGTTAGATATTTTGGTGCGGTCGAACCCAGGTGTGACATTGAGGAGGAGAAAACCGTCAACCCACGTCCGCCGCGAAAGTCTTGGCCAAATCAGTCCTTTTTAACGTCCGAATAGGCCTTTTATCCACTCGCGCAACAGTTCGCGACGCAGGACCCGTGCTTGCATCTCGATTTCGAAGGAGCTGACAGTGGCCGGTTCGTTATCGGTTTTGGAAATATTGCGATGCACAACCTCTGGCGGTTTTACAAGCTTGGCCGGCGCTGTTATGGTGGGGGCAATGAAAGGACGAAGGATGCCGTCACCCTCGTAGTGCGGGAATGCGAGCTTCATGACATACTCCTTTTAGATTATTGATTGGCAACAAATGTTGCACTGCATATAAGGAGTATAAATACTGTTTTAGACCTATTCCAATCAGATGTTTGGATAGGGGATATCAGTCAGACAAATGACCTGCCTAAGTGTATGTTGCAACGCAATAAATTGGTGTTTTTCAGGGTGAAAAAGGAGTGGATTCGGTCGTGTTTATGGAAATTTATCAACTCAAGGCGTTTGTTACGGTAGCTGAAATGGGTCACCTGACCCGTGCTGCCGAGAAACTTCACCTCAGCCAGCCTGCGCTCTCAGGCCAGATCAAGGCCTTGGAAGACGAACTGGGCCTTGCCCTGTTCGCCTGCTCGCCTGCCGGTATGGCTCCGACACGGGTTGGCCAGAGGCTGTTGCCGGCAGCGCAAAAGCTGCTGGTCGATGCGCAGCAGTCAAGAACATCGCCCGCAGCCTGCTGGGCAACCTAGCCCCGGCCTGGCAGCCGGGCGAGCGTAATTCAGCTGCGTTCCGCCAGCTGCATGTTTGCCTGGGACAAGCGGTCTATCAGTACGCGCATGAAAGCCTTGTTGAACCCCACCTGCGTGGCTTCGGATGCGGCGTTCAGGGCGCGGGTCTTGATGGCGATGACGGTAACATCGGTCAGCGTGGCGATGGTGGTGTGGCGGTTCTGGGCGCGATGGCTGAAGTACAGCAGTTCGCCAAAGCAGCCGCCGCGGTAAATGCGGCTGATCGACTTTTCGTTCAGCCTGACTTCGGCCTTGCCTTCGACCAGTATGAACAGGCTGTCACCTTTTTCCCCCTCACGCACGATGACCTCGCCCGCCGGCAGCGACTGCCAGGCGCCGATGCGCAGCACCTCCCACAAGGCGACATCGTCAAAGTCCTCGAAAAACGGCAGGCGGCGCAATTCGGTGAATTTTTCCGAATCGGTGGCCTTTTCCCCGGCTAGGCGCAGTGAATTGAAGGCACGCGTAAGGTCCTTGCCAAAATCAAACCAGGTGGCGTAGCGCCCGGCGGTGTCCTTTTCGATGGCCTTCATCACGATTTCATCGAGCAGCGGCGGCAGGTCCGGCCGGAAGGTGGATGGCGGCTGCGCCGGCACGTTGAGGACTTCGTAGGTCAGGCTGACCTGGTTGGAGGCGGTGTAGGGCAGCCTGCCGGTGAGCAACTTGTACATCAGCACGCCGAGTGAATAGATGTCGGTCTGGTGGCTGACGTCCTCAAGGCGTATTTGCTCGGGCGACATGTAGGCCGGTGAGCCCACACCCGACAGCTGCGTCGTTTCGGCGCCGTGCGCGCGCTGGAAGGAGGCGCCAAAGTCGCTCACCTTGATGTCGCCGCCGGCCGAGAGCAGGATGTTGCCCGGCTTGATGTCGCGATGGATGACCCCGTGCTGGAAGGCGTAATCCAGGGCGCGGATGATCTTGAAAATGATCTCCACCACCTTGTGCAGCGGCAGCAGCGTGGTGACGTCGCAGTAGGCTTCGAGCGTGGTGCCCGGCACGTAATCCATCACCAGGTAGCTGCGCTCGCTGTCGCTTGCCGCGTCGAGGATTTCGACGATGTGCGGGTGCTGCAGCTTGCCGGCAAGCCCGGCCTCGGCAAGAAAGCCCTTTTTCATCACCCGCGCCGCCTGCTCCGACAGGCTGTCGTCGAACAGGAACACCTTGATGGCCACTTCACGTTCGGTAAAGGGGTCGCGGCCGAGGTAGACGCGGCTGGTGGCGCCGCTGCCTATCTGCTGGATGACCTGATATTTGCCTATATGTTCTTCGAGCTCGAACTTCATGTCGTGGTCATGATCGTGCCAATCCGGAGTTTAAGCCATACCCGGCAAAATGGGCGCGGCGACACTTGAAATCAAAGCCCTTGGCCGCATTATGGGTATAACCACTACCCGGAGGCTGCCATGCGGCTTGACAAACTGACGACCAAATTCCAGCAGGCACTGGCCGATGCCCAGAGCCGTGCCGTGGGCAACGACAACCCCTATATCGAGCCGGTGCACGTGCTCTGGGCGCTGCTCGAGCAGGACGACGGCGGCACCTCATCGCTGGCATCGCGCGCCGGGGTCAATCTTGCGCGCCTGCGCGAAGGTATCAAACAGGCCGTCGCCCGATTGCCCAAGGTGCAGGGTGCCGCCGGCGAGGTGCAGATTTCGCGCGAGATGACCAACTTGCTCAACGTCACGGACAAGGAAGCGCAAAAACTCGGCGACCAGTACATCTCGTCCGAACTGTTCCTGCTCGCCCTGGCCTCGGACAAGGGCGAGGCGGGGCGCCTGCTCAAGGAAGCCGGTGGCAGCAAAAAAGCCATAGAGGACGCGGTCAAGGCGGTGCGCGGCGGCGAGTCCGTGGCCAACCCCGAGGCCGAGGGCCAGCGCGAGTCACTGAAGAAATACTGCATGGACCTGACCGAACGCGCGCGCCAGGGCAAGCTCGATCCGGTGATCGGGCGCGATGACGAAATCCGCCGCGTCATCCAGATCCTGCAGCGGCGCACCAAGAACAACCCGGTGCTGATTGGCGAGCCGGGCACCGGCAAGACCGCCATCGTCGAGGGCCTGGCACAGCGCATCGTCAACGACGAGGTGCCCGAGACCCTCAAGGGCAAGCGTGTGCTGTCTCTGGACATGGCGTCGCTGCTCGCCGGCGCCAAGTACCGCGGCGAATTCGAAGAGCGCCTCAAGTCGGTGCTCAAGGAAATCGCCCTCGATGAGGGGCGCATCATCGTCTTTATCGACGAGCTGCACACCATGGTCGGTGCGGGCAAGGCCGAGGGCGCGATGGACGCGGGCAATATGTTGAAGCCCGCCCTGGCGCGCGGCGAGCTGCATTGCGTCGGCGCGACCACGCTCGACGAGTACCGCAAGTACGTCGAAAAAGACGCCGCCCTGGAGCGCCGATTCCAGAAGGTCCTGGTGCAGGAGCCCTCGGTCGAATCGACCATCGCGATCCTGCGCGGCCTGCAGGAAAAATACGAAGTCCACCACGGCGTCGACATCACCGACCCGGCGATTGTCGCCGCGGCCGAATTGTCGCACCGCTACATCACCGACCGTTTTCTGCCGGACAAGGCCATCGACCTCATCGACGAGGCGGCCGCGCGCATCAAGATGGAAATCGACTCCAAGCCCGAGGTCATGGACAAGCTTGACCGCAGGCTGATCCAGTTGAAAATCGAGCGCGAGGCGATGAAGCGCGAAAAGGACGAGGGCTCGAAGCGTCGTCTCGGCCTGATCGAGGACGAGATCAAGAGCCTGTCGCGCGAATACGCCGACCTCGAGGAAGTGTGGAAGTCCGAGAAGGCCGGCGTGCAGGGCTCGCAGCACATCAAGGAAGAGCTCGAGAAAATCAAGCTCGAGATGGAAGCGGCCACGCGCAAGGGCGACTGGCAGCGTGTTTCCGAGTTGCAGTACGGCAAGATGCCGCAACTCGAGGCGCAGCTGAAAAAGGCCGAGAAGGCGCCGGTGGCCGGCGAGAAGCCGCGCCTGCTGCGCACGCAGGTGGGTGCGGAGGAAATCGCCGAGGTCGTTTCGCGCGCCACCGGCATCCCGGTGGCAAAAATGATGCAGGGCGAACGCGACAAGTTGCTGCAAATGGAAGACAAGCTGCACGAGCGCGTGGTCGGGCAGGACGAGGCCGTGCGCATGGTGTCGGACGCCATCCGCCGTTCGCGCGCCGGCCTGTCCGATCCGGACAAGCCTTACGGCTCGTTCCTTTTTCTCGGGCCCACCGGCGTGGGCAAGACCGAGTTGTGCAAGACGCTGGCCGGCTTTTTGTTCGATTCGGAAGAGCACCTCATCCGCATCGACATGTCCGAATTCATGGAAAAGCACTCGGTGGCGCGGCTGATCGGCGCGCCTCCGGGCTATGTCGGCTACGACGAAGGCGGCTACCTCACCGAGGCGGTGAGGAGAAAGCCCTACTCGGTCATCCTGCTCGACGAGGTCGAGAAGGCCCACCCGGATGTCTTCGGCGTGCTGCTGCAGGTGCTCGATGACGGCCGCATGACCGACGGTCAGGGCCGCACCGTGGATTTCAAGAACACCGTTATCGTCATGACCTCCAACCTCGGTTCGCAAATGATCCAGAGCATGGCCGGCAGCGACCCGGGCGTGATCAAACTCGCCGTCATGGGCGAGGTGAAGTCGCACTTCCGTCCCGAGTTCGTCAATCGCATCGACGAGATCGTGGTGTTCCACGCGCTCGATGAGAAAAATATCCAGGGCATTGCGAAAATCCAGCTGCGCCTGCTCGAGAAGCGTCTTGCCAAACTCGAGATCAGGCTCGAAGTGAGCGATGCCGCACTGGCCGAACTGGCGCAAGCCGGATTCGACCCGGTGTATGGCGCGCGGCCGCTGAAGCGCGCCATACAGCAGCAACTGGAGAATCCGCTGTCACGCGAGATACTCGAGGGCCGCTTTGCCGCGAGCGACTTGATCAAGGTCGAGGCGGTCAAGGGCAAGCTGCAATTCACCAAGACGGAGCAGGTGGTGAAGGCAGCGAAGGGCCGCGCGGCACCCGAAGCGGCGCGCTGAGCATCGGTGCCACTGCCTGGAAACCCGCGCCAGTAAAGGGTTTCCAGGCGAAGAGCTTGCCGGAAGAGGCAATCCCGTGAGCGATATCGCGTTGGCTTGAGGAACCGCAGCCCGGGTATTTGCATCGTCGTTCCCGCGCAAGCGGGAACCCATTTTGACCTGTTTTTCCCAGGCTTTAACTTCAAGGTGGATTCCCGCTTGCGCGGGAATGACGAAGGAGGGGAGTGACGGGGTTATACGGTGTTTCCCTAATTCATCTGGTTTTGCGGGCGTGGCGCTTCTTCCTGGCGGATGATGAACAGTCCCGGCGTGGCCGGGTTGACGTTGATGCGCGCCCAGCCGACGCGCGGTGAGCCGTCCACTTCCAGCCTGACAAAATTGGCCAGCGGTTTGCCGCTGGCCGGGTCATTGAGCGGGCGGTCGACCTTGAAGCTGTGGGTGTCGCCGTGCACGAATAACAACGGTTTTTTCAACCATAGCGCATGGGTCAGCAGCACCTTGCGCAATGACTCGAAGCCATCCGGCACGCCGGGCGGGCGCTTCCAGGTGCCTTCAAAATCCGGATTGGCCTGCAGCATCACCACCAGCGCCGACACCTCCGGCCGCTCGGCTTTTTTTACCGCTTCATCCAGCCATTCAAACGTGGCGTCCATGCGGCGCCGGTACTCGGCGTCCATTTGCGCCGTGCGCCCGAGGTTGTTGTTGCTGCCCTGCACGTTGAGCCCGACAAACAGCACGCCGTTCCATTGCCAGCGCACATGCTCGCGATACTCCTTGTAACGCGGATCAAGGTCGCCCTGGCGCACAAGAGGCATGGTGCGACCGCCAAGGCTGTCCTTGTCGCCGTGGAAGAGGCTGCGGAATTTGTCCAGCCGCTCGAGCGGGTCATAGCCGCCGCGGTGGCAGTCCGTCCAGTCGTTGTCGCCGGGCAGCAATACAAACGGGTGGGCAAATTGTGCAAACACCGCTTTGCGCTGCGCCAACACCGCGTCACTGCAATTGCCGCGGCCGCTGATGATGTCGCCGACATGCACGACAAAGGCGAGGTTCTCGTTGTTCATCTGCCCGATCATCGGGCCGAGCAGGGCTTCCTCGCGCGCATCGTAGGGCGTGTCACCCATGATGGCGAAAGTCCAGCCGCCGCTGGGGATGGGTGGTTGGGAGCTGCAGGCACAAAGCAGCAGGGCGAAGAGCAGGGCGGACAAGCGTTTCATCGGTGCACTCAATTTGTTAGTCAAAGGCGCTTAAGCCGGTAGAGCAGTTCGAGTGCCTCACGCGGTGTCAATTCGTCGGGGTTGACCGAGTCAAGCAGCTGGCGCGCTTCATCGGCCGGAACCGCCGCTGTGGCCTCAGGTTCCGCCCGGGCCGCGGCAAACAAGTCGGGCTGGCCGCCGTGGCTGCCGCGCGCAATACTCGCGTCCTCGAGCAGTTGCAGGTATTTTCGCGCGTTCCTGATCACCGGCTTGGGCACGCCGGCGAGGGCCGCCACCTGCAGGCCGTAGCTCTGGCTGGCGGGGCCTTCTTCGACGGCGTGCAAAAAGACGATGGAATCCTTGTGCTCAATGGCATCCAGGTGCACGTTCACCGCCTGCTTGTAGTCAAGGGCGAGGCGCGTCAGCTCGAAATAATGCGTCGCGAACAAGGTGTAGGCACGGCTTTTTTCCAGCAGGTGGCGGGCGATGGCCCAGGCGAGGGCGAGCCCGTCGAAGGTGGATGTACCGCGGCCGACCTCGTCCATCAGCACCAGGCTCTTGTCGGTGGCGTTATGCAGGATGTTGGCCGACTCGGTCATCTCGACCATGAAGGTCGAACGGCCGCCGGCAAGGTCGTCGGCGGCGCCGATACGGGTGAAAATCTGGTCGACCGGGCCGATGCGCGCGGCAGCGGCCGGAACGCAGGCGCCGACGTGGGCCATCAATACGATCAAGGCCACCTGGCGCATGTACGTCGATTTGCCGCCCATGTTGGGGCCGGTGATGAGCAGCAACTGGCGCGCCGGGGACAGGCGGCAGTCATTGGCGATAAAAGTCTCGATCTGCCCCTCGACCACCGGATGCCTGCCGGCCTCGATGCTGATCAGCGGCTCGTCGGTAAAATTCGGCCGGCAGTGGTTGCGCCGCGCCGCAATGGCGGCAAAGCAGGCGAGCACGTCAAGCTGGGCGAGGGCGCGGCCGGTCTTTTGCAGCAGCGGCACCTGCGGCAGCAAGCCGGCCAGCAATTCGTCGTAGAGCGACTTTTCCAGTGCCAGCGCACGGTCGCGCGCCGATAGCGCCTTGTCCTCGAAGGTCTTCAACTCCGGCGTGATATAGCGTTCGGCATTTTTCAGCGTCTGCCGGCGGCGGTAATCGGCCGGCACCTTGTCCGTCTGTGCGTTGGTGACTTCGATAAAAAAGCCGTGCACGCGGTTGTACTCGACGCGCAGGTTGGGAATGCCGGTGCGCTCGCGCTCGCGCGCTTCCAGTTGTGCGAGGAAATCCCCGGAGTGGGTTTGCAGCGCGCGCAATTCGTCAAGGTCGGCCGAGTAACCGTCGGCGATGACGCCGCCTTCGCGCAGCAGCGCCGCGGGCTCGGCCAGCACCGCGCGTTGCAGCAGGCCGAGGCAGTCGGCCGGGACGGCGAGGTCGACCCTCAACTGATCGAGCAGGCCGGCCGGCCCGGGCGGCAGCACTGCGGGCAGGTCGCCAAGCAGTGCAAGGCTGTCGCGCAAGGAAGACAAGTCGCGCGGCCGTGCCGTTTGCAGCGCGATGCGTCCGCTGATGCGCTCGACATCGGCAAAGCGGCGCAGCAGTGCGTGCACGCCGGTGTGGCGCGGCGTGTCGCCACCGAGCGCCGCCACGGCGTCCTGGCGCGCTTCCAGCCGTGCGCGGTCGCGCAAAGGGTGGTGCAGCCATTGGCGCAGCAGGCGGCTGCCCATGCCGCTGGCACATTCGTCGAGCACGGAAAAAAACGTGGGTGCGGGTTCGCCGCGCAGCGTCTCGGTCAGTTCAAGGTTGCGCCGCGTCGCCGCGTCGAGGCGCACATATTCGCTGATGCGTTCGGCAACAATGGCGTTGACGTGGACCAGCGCCTGTCCCTGGGTTTTCCTCGCGTATTCGAGCAGGGCGCCGGCGGCGGCGATGGCCGGGCGCAGGTCTTCACAACCGAAGCCGGCGAGGCTTGCGGCCCCCAGCTGCGCCAGCACGGTCTTGCGCGCCGCCTCGAACTCGAAATGCCAGGCTTGCAGTCGCGTCACGGTAAAGCCGGCGAGTGCATCGCCCCAGCCGCCGGCGGCCAGCACCTCCGCCGGGCCGATGCGGCGCAATTCACCGGCCAGCAGCTGCGGCGGTACTTCGGTGACGCGCAACTCGCCGCTGGACAGGTTAAGCCACGCCAGGCCGGCCGCGCCCGGTTCGGCCGACACGGCGAGCAGCACGTTGTCGGTCTTGTCATCGAGCAAGGCCGAATCGGTGAGGGTGCCCGGCGTGATAATGCGCATCACCCGTCGCTCGACCGGTCCCTTGGAAGTGGCCGGATCGCCGATTTGCTCGCATATGGCCACCGACTCGCCCAGCTTCACCAGCTTGGCGAGGTACTGTTCGGCCGAGTGCCAGGGAATGCCGGCCATGCTGATGGGCGCGCCGGCCGACTGGCCGCGTGAGGTGAGGGTGATGTCGAGCAGGCGCGCGGCTTTTTCCGCGTCATCGAAAAACAGCTCGTAAAAATCACCCATGCGATAAAACAGCAGGGTATCCGGGTGCTGCGCCTTGATGCCGAGATATTGCTGCATCATCGGCGTATGGTCGTTTATGTTACTCATTCAATGACTTAGATGATGCCGCCTATTTGGCGCCTAATATTCGGGGCATTACGGGGATCTACCGTTTTCGTGACCCTGCCGGGAAGACGGCCCAACTGCTGATCGGGTCATTGCCCGCATTATCCCTCACCGACGCGCGCAGCGAGTGGCGAAATCACCGCGCCATCCGGGACAGGCACTGCGATCCGCGCGACGAGCCAGGCCGGCGACAAGACGCCGCCAACTCAACGGTCCCGTCCACTTCACCCGCCCCCGGCCACCCCACTGCTGGTCTCCAGCGCAGCGGTGCTTTGCACAGCCGCCCCTGCCGGCAACCATTTGGCCAGCGTCAGATACAGGCGCGCGGGGTCGATCGGCTTGGTCTCAAAATCATCCATCCCGGCCTCAAGGCAGCGCGCCCGATCCTCGGCCATGGCGCTGGCGGTCATGGCAATCACGCGCAGGCCCGCCAGCCCCGGCGTCGCGCGGATGCGGCGCGTCGCTTCCAAACCGTCCATCACCGGCATCTGCCCATCCATCAACACAATGTCGAAGCGCTCTTTGGCCAGTTGCTCCAGCGCCTCGCGCCCGTTGCCGCACAGCATGACCACCGCCCCGCACTGCTCGAGCAACTCTTCGACCACCTGCTGGTTGAACTCATTGTCATCGACCACCAGGATGCGCGCTCCGGACAGGCGCGCCCGCGCCGCAGTTACCTCACCCGCAGTGGCGCCCCCGGTCTCGGACAACTCCCGGGAGGCTTCACCAATCCCGAAGCGTGCGGTGAAATAAAAACAACTGCCCACCCCGGGCTCGCTCTGCACCCAGATGCGCCCACCCATTAACCCCACCAGTCCCTTGCAGATCGCCAGCCCGAGGCCGGTGCCCCCGTATTTGCGCGTGCTCGAAGTATCAGCCTGGCTGAAGGCCTCGAATAATCCCCTGATCTGCACCTCGTCCATGCCGATGCCGTTGTCGCGCACGCGAAACTCAAGCGCCACAGTGTCCTCTGCCACCGCCTGCACCGGTTGCCCAGCGGGTTCATGCAGCAGCACTTCCACACTGACCCTGCCGCGCTCTGTGAACTTCACCGCATTGCTCGTCAGGTTGAGCAGCACCTGCCCCAGGCGCAGCGCATCCCCCACCAAAAACGGCGGCACCTCAGCGGCAATGCTGCACTCAAAGTGCAGATCTTTCTCGCGCGCCAGATGGCCCGTGATACCTTCGATCTGCTCAATACTCGATTGCAAGCGGAAGTGCGCCTGCTCCAACTCCAGCTTGCTCAGATCTATCTTGGAGAAGTCAAGAATGTCGTTGATGATCAGGAGCAGGCCGCGTGCCGACCGGTTCACCCCGGTGACGTAGTCGCGCTGCTTGTCGCCCAGTTCGGTTTGCAGGCACAGCCCCGACAAACCAATGATCGCGTTCATCGGCGTGCGGATCTCGTGGCTCATGTTGGCGAAAAATTGCCCCCTTTCGCGGGCCAGGGCCTCGACTGAAGCCATGGCTTCGACAAGAGCGCTGTTCTTCAGGTACAGGCTGTCCGTCAGCTGCTCCCGGGTCTGCCGATTGAGCAACTCGCGCAATGCGGCGAGTTGCTCTGGCCGCCACACCGCCACCGGCACCGGGCAGTGCAGGGTGACATTCGTATTGCCGCCGTGCTGTGCGGCGAATGCGACGGGGGCGGGGGCGGGCGCATTGAAAGCGTTGAACCTGGTCCCTGAGAGCTCGGCCGCCGAGAACTCGAGCACCAATAGCGCCGCGAGCCTGTCGCTCTCGATGCGCACATGCACCGCCGGTGCGCGACCGTAGCGCAAGAACCAGCGGCCGCAATCGGATACCTCGCAGGCGAACTGCGCAGCCCGGTTGGGCGTGCCGCCAAGCGCGCGTACGAGCTCCAGGGCGCGGCGGCGTGCTTCGAACACGTCCGCCAGTTGCGACAGGGCCATCGCGCCGAGCGCAATCATCCCAACCACCGCACCACGAGGCATGAAGCATCGTCGTGGGATCTGCCAAGGGTGCGCACCACCGCAGTGGCGATGTCATCGACGGCCCGCGTCCACAAGGTCTGTACCAGCGCGGCGCAACCTCTCTCCGGGATGCCGTCGGTCGAGAGCAGCAGCAGGTCACCACGCTGCAAGTGCCGCGTCTGTAGCGGGGGCGGGGACCTGCGCGCGGAGCTACCCAGCATGCCTTCGCGCGAAACTCCGTGCCAGGATTGTGAGCCCGTCTGCCGACTTGAGTCCATTTGCAGGATGCGCGTATTACCCACGCCAAGGTAGCTGAACGACCCGTTGGTGCAGTTGAGGTAGACGAGCCCCGCCGCTGCGCCGATACTGCCCTTTAGCGCGTCGGCAAAGCAATGCATAAGCTGTTCGAGGTAGGGGGTGCCCTTTTCCATAAACAGCCCTTCGAGTTGCGCGGCAATCGCATCGGCGTACGGCCCGTGCCCGGATGCGTCGATGATGCCGAACAGTACGCCCTGCTCGAGCGGCAGGCAGAGGGTGCGGTCGCCGGAGACGAGAAAACCCTGGCAAGGTCGCAGGCTCGCGCCCGATTCCCAAGGCGGGGGGGTCTGCGGGTCGGGCGCTTTGACGCGTTCCGGGGTGCCCGCTGCCGCGAAGGCCGCCGGCGCAGGCGCCATGCCGGCGCGCAGCGGCGTGCCGACGATCCGTTTGCGCGCGCATACCTGTGTGCCCTGATGCGCTGAGGAGCGCACCCAGAAGTGATCGGCCATGCGACGCACCCCGGGCAGCCCGAGCCCGAGCGTGCCGCCGGTGCTGAAATGATCGCTCATGGCGCGATCGATGTCGGCAATACCCGGGCCATTGTCGGTCGCCAGGACATAGATATCGACGCATCCTTGCTGGTCGTGCCGGCACACGCGGATCACCCCGCGACCGGCGTACCTGTACAGGTTGGCCGCGAGCTCGGAGACAATGGTGGCAATGAGGGCGCGGTCGATCTCGCTCGCCTCGCGCAGCAACGCAAGTCGCGTGACCGCGAGCGCCGTTCGCGTGGCATCGGCCTCGTCGCCAATCCGGTAGGTCACAGCGTCGTGGCTGGCTTCGGTCATTGCGGCCCGCGCCCTTCGCTTGCGCCCGATTGGCCCAGCGCCTGGTTCAGGTCGCGCTGGAATTCGAGCCCGCCGGTGTCAATATCGCTGGTCAGCATCCACGCCACTATCCCCGGGGACAAGCCCACCAGCACCGTGCGCGCTCCGAGCAAGTTGGTCATTTTCGCGAGGGCGCGCAGTCCGGCAAACTCGGTTCGATCGATGATCTGCACCGCCGCGAACTCGAACACCACGCGGCGTACGCCGGTGGCCCTGACCCGCTCGAGCACATAATCCTGCAACGCTTCCAGGCTGTCGGCGATCTCCTGCGGCAGGGTCACCACCAGGCAGCCACTCACCAGCGTCGAGGTCGTCGTGTATGCGAGTTCGCTGGACATGGAAAAGGGCGCTTGCGCGTTTGTTCGATTCGCTCGCCCGTCCTCAGTGCGCCAATGGCGTAATGTTCATCGGCCTGGCACGCGCGACACCGATCTCCTTTAGCGCCAGATCAAGCGCGTCGCGCAGCGTGGCCGTGGTCTTTATGCTGCCCAGTTCGGTACCCAGTTCGACCAGCGTGCGGGCGATGGAGGGCGATATGCCCGAAATGATCGACTGACAGCCCATCAGCCCGGTGGCCTTGGCGACCCGGATAAGCTGATTGGCTACCGCCGTGTCAACGATGCTGACGCCGCTGATGTCGAGCACGAATATGTGCGCGCCGTTCTCGCTGATCTTCGTCAGGACCTTGTTCATGATTTCCTGCGAGCGCGCCGAGTCGATTACTCCCATCAGGGGCAGCAGCAGGACCCCATCCCACACCGGCAGCACCGGCGTTGAGAGCGCATGCATCGCCTGGTTGCTGACGTTCAGCTTTTCCTTTTGAATGCGCGAAATCTCTTCGGCGACAAGATAAGTGTCGAAGAACACCAGCTTGATCACCGCCGACTCGAGCTTTTCGCGCTCCGGCGGTTGCGTTTTTAGCGTCCGCAAATGATGCAGTATTGATTGCAGCGAAACGCACATTCCGGCGTAGTAGATGTCGTTGGGCAGGTTGATGTGCGCGTGCACCGCCCCGATATGACGGCGCGAGGCGAAGTAGGTCTCGTCCAGTTTGCACGTAAAGAAGGTGCGCCAGTTTGCCACCTGCGATGCCATTACGCGATCGAGCAATTTCGTGTTGCTGCCAAAGAAGATGCGGTACTCCTCCTGCGGTTCGAGCCATGCGTAGAAGTCGGCCACGATCTGCTCAAGAGAGTTCTCGAGCAGGTGCCCGACCTCGCGCACCTGGGCCAATTCGACCTCGGTAATTTGGAATTTATTCAGCATGATTCTCTATCCTTGGACAGTAGCGTCCGGTTAGTGACGACAAAAGTGAAAGTGCCCCGCGCAGTAAGCCGCACACACGCACGCCCCGTCCACCGATGGCAGCTTTGCCATGGGTGTCGTGTAAAACAACCGAATGTCTGCAGGGGTTAGGCTGCGCCTGGGAGTTAACGACAACGGAGGCCCTCGTTGACTTGCGCAGCTGAAACCGGACGGAAAACCCTTCTGCCGGAGATCCCGCTGCCACGATATACGATTGATACGATTGATACGATTGATACGATTGATACGATTGATACGATTGCGACTGATTATCAGTATGCGCTCGAATCCAATGATGCGTGGCGGTTTTTTGGGGAGAGCAACCGTAAGCGATCAATCGTCCACGTTCTTTCGCGCGCTGTCCGAGTCGGCGTCGATGCGCGCATTGGTTGGCATTGGCCTGGGCGCGAGCCCGTGCCCGATGGGGCGTCGGGGCATAGCCGTCGGGCGATAGCCGGATTGTGAATGGTCTTGCCCGCCGCGGGCGGCGTGCGCAAGCCGAACAATGCCGGATGCCCTTACTTCAGCAGGCCTTCGCGGCGTAATTCGTCGGCGATGCTGGAGGCGAACCGCGGGATGAAGGCATCAATGTCGCCGGGATTGACCGATTCGCTCTGGCCGGACCAGAGCAGGGCGACCGGGTCGACGCGGTAGAGCGCGGTGTCTATGGTGATGGTGGTGATGTTGCGGTCGAAGGTGTTGCCTTGCATG
>Ga0194061_1000247_pt1 | contig 32830 bp, 35 predicted proteins | sample SepL2221m_MetaG_FD_163423 | JGI IMG/M metagenome (GOLD analysis project Ga0194061, IMG submission 163423) | Anoxic zone freshwater microbial communities from boreal shield lake in IISD Experimental Lakes Area, Ontario, Canada - Sep2016-L224-21m | ecosystem: Environmental > Aquatic > Freshwater >... | reverse complement strand
GTGTAAGAATGGTCGAAACCCACGACTAATCACCATGTGTTCTCATTTATTAACATCATCCTTCTTTCGCTCGGTCGTACTTCTGCTGGCCGGTACCAGCTTCGTTTCCTCCGCATCTGCCATGTCCTTGCGTGAGTTGCGCGCCTTGCAAAAGTCAGGCAAGGAGGGCCTGCACTATGTCAACTACTATCTCGTGGGGGTGATGGAGGGCGCCTTGGAGGCACACGCGCATGGCGTGCGCAACGGCGCTACGCCCACCATTTGCCTGAACGGCCGTCGCCTGGAGCCACGCATGGCGAGAAGCCTGTTTGATGCCGAGCTCAAACGCAACGAGGGCGTTTATGAGGCCGATATGCCAGTGCAGTTGGCGATGATCAACGCGCTGGTTACGGTGTATGCCTGTTCTGATTGAAAAAGTGGGATTTGACCGCCGGTTTGCGGATTCCAAAATGCGTGAATAGCTATGAAATTTTTCTTACAGATTGCATTCATTATTCGCAATGAAGCAAGCTATTTGCTGAGGTTTCCGAAGAAGCTGCTAAGCGGTGTATTGCTGACATTTGTGCCTGCCATGTACTGCATCCTCTACATCACCAGTGTGTGGGACCCGGAAACCAAAACCAATGCCCTGCCGGTTGCAGTGGTCAACCTGGACGACGGCGTGCAGTACCTGGAGCATACGTTCAACCTGGGCTGGGAGATTACGACCCGGCTTGAAGACAGCGGGCGTTTCGGGTTCAAGATGTTCAGCGACGAGCAGCAAGCCCGTGCTCTGGTGCGCCAGGGCAAGCTCGCTTTTACTGTGATTATTCCACGCAGCTTCAGTGCCAGCGCAGTTCCCGGGGCGGAGGCAGGCGCAGGAAAAGTTGTGATCTATACGTCCCAAGGCAACAACTTTGAAACGGCGGCTATTGCAAGACATTTTGCCGAGACATTGGGGAGCCAGATCAATGAAAGCCTGAATGAGCGGCGATGGGAACTGGTTCTCCATAACGCAGCAGGTTCGCACCGCAATGTAGAACGCCTGCATGAGGCCGTGGACAAACTTCGTGTCAGTGCCCGTGAGCTGCGCATGGGTTCAGGGCAAATGTCAGCGGGCGTCCAGTCGCTGGCAGGTGGTGCACGCCGTTTGAACGAAGGCGTAGGCCAGATGAATGCGGGCATCAAACAGTTGGGGGGTAGTCTAAGAGCAATCGATGCAGCGGGACCCAGCGCCGCCGACATCAATACACTGACCTACCGGGCGAAAGTGCTGGAGTATGGTGAGGCAGAACTGGATCAGACAATGGATGAACTGCAAAAAAATTCCTCCCTGCTTCGCGTGCGCGCGACTGTGTTGAGAGATGAAGCAAAGGAGAGGAATTTTTTTTTCAGCAGTGATTCAGACAACCTGAACAAGTTCGTCGAGGGCATGGACCAACTCGACGCGGCCATTAAAGCCGCGAATACGACACAAAGTCAGCTGGCTATCAGAGCATCCCGGATGAAGAATAGCGTGAATGCAGTAGCGCGGGGCGTGCGCGCTATAGCTTCGGATGAGCACACTGTGTCAAGCAAATTTCCTAAAGACAGTCAGCTCGATGAACTGACCAAAGGTGCGAACGAAGTGGCTGCAAGTGCTGCAATTTTGATGAGCATTGCGCAAAAAACCAACCAAAACGCCGAACGCCTGGTGTCGGGCGTGGCGCTTTTGTCAAAAGCTCTGCCAGAAAAGGAAGACACCCTGGGTGGCAGTGCGGAAGGGTTGGCCAATTCGGTTGAACCTGTGGTGGAGATTGATGCACCGGTTGAAAACAGTGGCAGCGCGTTTGCGTCTAACGTTATCCCGGGTGCATTGTGGCTGGGAGCCGCTATGGTGGTGTTTTTGGTTCACATCAATGTGCTTCCTCGTCACGCGCAGTTCTTCTCACGACTGGCAAAGGGTGCCGGCAAAATTTTCTTGCCGGCGTCTGTGGCGATCCTGCAATCCCTCATGGTGTTCATTGCGGTGTTGTATGTCATGAAAATCCACATAGTGCTTCCGTGGGCATTCGCGTTGACGCTGATTGTCTCTTCGCTAACTTTCTTGTTCATCGTTTACGCCTTGACTAGAGCCCTTGGTGATGCTGGCAAGGGGATTGCCATGTTTCTATTGGCGGTGCAATTGTCGTCGTCGGGTGGCATCCTGCCGGTGGAACTCAGTGGCGGCTTGTTTGCGCAAATAAGCCCCTGGTTACCGATCACATGGGTTGTCGAAAGCATCAAAGCCAGTATGTTTGACGCCTACGGCGGCGCATGGGCTCCGCCCTTGGTCTATGTCGCGTTGGCGGGAGTGGCCAGCTTCGCTCTGTCATGCGTCGGGGGACGCTGGCGCTTCGTTAAATCCACTACCGGGCGGTCCAGTAAAGAATATTAGGGTGGCACCGTCAAGGCGGCCAATCAGGTCTTCTTTCCATTGGCTTTGTTGCGCTCCGACAGTGCTCCGATCAGACCATCGACACCCCCGGTGTTGATTTCCGGGGCAAATTGACTGCGGTAGGTTTCAACCAGCCATACGCCCATGACGTGAAGGTTAAAAATTCTCCAGCCAGCGCCTTGGCCCGGCGTCTTTTCCAGGCGGTAGTCTAGTTGAATGGTTTCACCGCTCCCCTTGATTTCTGCGCGTACCAGAACCTCCTTGTCGTCAACCGACCCCTTCAACGGTTTCATGCTGACTGTTTGATCCTTCAACTGCGCGAAGGCACCCGCATAGCCACGAACTAGCAGGATCTTGAACTCATCCTGCAATCGTTTTTGCTGCTCAGGGGTTGCCTGGCGCCAGGCTGGGCCTACAACGGCGGCGGTCATGCGTTGAAAGTTGAGGTTGGGCATGATGCGCGAATCAACCAGGGCGACGACTTTGGAAGTATCACCCGCCCGAAGGGTTTTATCATTTTTGATGCTTTCCAGAACGTCCGACAGCAGACGCTTGATCAGCAGATCAGGTGCCTCATCTTCCGCGTACGCCAACGGAGTGGCCAGAGCGGCCATGGCGATAGTTAACAACACAAAAGCCCGGCGCAATAAAGTTTTTTTCATTCGGTTTTCATTCACATTGGTGCAAGTCATCCCGCAGACGACTATCCGATCGTAGACCAGTTTGCGATGTCGCGTCGATTGTCGAAGACCGGACGCAATAGTTGACGAACGCTCACTAATTTTCGAAACTTGACATAAAAATTGTCACACGAATTTCGTGTAACACGAAATTCGTGTAGTATTGAGCTCATGAAGAATGTCACGATCACGGTGGAAGACGCCACCCTGGAGTGGGTGCGCATTGAGGCGGCCAAACGCAATACCAGCGTGTCTCGCCTGGTGGGTGAGATGCTGACTGACAAAATGCAGCACGACGACGCCTATGCCCGCGCGCTACGCGAGTGGGTCGCAGATACTTCGTCATTCAGTTCAGGCGGCTTACCGTATCCAGAGCGGGACGCGGTCAATGGCTAGCGTGGGTGGCTTGGCCTCAACTTCCACTTCCACTGGTTGCCCTGTCGTGTTTGTCGACACACACACACTGTTGGCTGCGGACGATGCCTTCGATGCGGTTCGGCAAAACCTGGCACGTGCGTGGTTGCAGGTCCTTTGGTTGCGTCGTGCAGGGCGAGTCAGCACGCAGACGCTCAATGACTACTATGTCTTCGTCACCCGCAATTTCGCCATGCCCGCAGGCGATGCGCGGGCCAAACTGAGGCGCTTTCAGCTATGGAAACCTTGGCAGGTTGACCACCAGACCGTAGAGACCGCCTGGGGCGTGGAGGCCCGGTTTGGATTGCGTTACTGGGATGCGCTGATGGTCGCCTCTGCCGCCCAATCGGGTGCGACCCATGTATTGACTCCGAACCTGACGCATCAGCAGCATATTGACGGCGTCATCATTCTCAATCCCTTTCTAATTTCCCCTGTCGAAATGGGCATGAGCGAATGATCAGGCAAGCAATGCCGCTACCCTAGTTGCGATTTACCAAGAGAAACCACAGCGCATGACAACTACCACTGCACGCAGCACACCTCCCGCGCTTAACGCGCTGATCCAGCGCCGCATCCGTCAGGACGTGAAATCCATGCACGCCTACGCCATTCAGGACTCGGCCGGCATGGTCAAGCTCGATGCGATGGAGAACCCGCACCGGTTGCCTCTTGAACTGCAAGAAGCCCTGGGCAAGCGCTTGGGTGCATTGGCGCTGAACCGCTACCCCGATGGCCGCGTCAACCAATTGCGCCAGGCGCTGGCGACCTATGCACAGATGCCCGATGGTTGCGACATCATGCTGGGCAATGGCTCGGACGAATTGATTTCCCTGCTGGCAATGGCCTGCGACGTGGCGGTTGACCTGGTAACGGGAAAGAAGCCGATGATTCTGGCGCCGCTGCCGGGTTTTGTGATGTACGCCATGAGTGCCGCGCTGCAGGGGCTCGATTTTGTTGGCGTGCCGCTGACGGCGGACTTTGCGCTGGATGAGGCTGCCATGCTGGCCGCCATTGCCCAAAGCCAGCCAGCGATCGTTTATCTTGCCTACCCCAACAACCCCACGGCCAACCTCTGGGACCGGGGCGCCATGGAGCGCGTGGTGGCTGCAGCGGGGCGGGTGGGTTCCCTTGTGGTGATTGACGAGGCCTACCAGCCATTTTCCAGTCGGACCTACCTTGACGCCATCCGCGCCGAACCAGAGGCGCACACCCATGTGCTGTTAATGCGCACACTCAGTAAGTTTGGCCTGGCCGGTGTCCGTTTAGGTTACATGATGGGCCCCAAAGCGTTGATTGCCGAAGTCGACAAGGTGCGCCCGCCGTACAACATCAGCGTCCTGAATTGCGAGTGCGCGCTGTTTGCGCTGGAGCATCAACAGGTATTTGCGGCGCAAGCCCTCGAAATACGTGCGCAACGTGCTATGCTTTTGGAAGCATTGCAAGCGATGGCAGGCGTGATAGCCTGGGGCAGCGATGCCAATATGGTGCTGGTGCGAGTGTTGGATGCGCAAAAAACCTTTGATGGCCTCAAGGCGCGAGGGGTGCTGGTCAAGAACGTTTCTAAAATGCACCCATTGCTGGCCCAATGTTTGCGTTTGACCGTTGGCACCGCTGACGAAAATACGCGCCTGCTGGGCGCACTTCAGGAATCTATATGACGAACCGCTCGCTGATGGAACTGCCTCCCAACCCCAACCCGGATCGCATTGCCGAGGTCACCCGCAACACCGCCGAGACGCGCGTTCGCGTCAAGGTCAACCTGGATGGCACCGGTCAGGCGCGCTTGTCGACCGGAATTGGTTTTTTTGACCATATGCTCGACCAGATCGCCCGCCACGGTTTGATTGATCTCGACATTGAATCCGATGGCGATTTGCATATTGACGGTCACCACACGGTCGAAGACGTGGGCATCACGCTGGGTCAGGCCTTTCACCAGGCCGTGGGCGACAAGAAAGGCATTCGCCGCTATGGCCACGCCTACGTGCCGCTGGACGAAGCCTTGTCTCGAGTGGTGGTCGATTTTTCGGGCCGCCCCGGACTGGTGATGAATGTGCCTTTCAAGAGCGGCATGATCGGCACCTTTGACAGCCAGTTGGCGCACGAGTTCTTCCAGGGCTTTGTGAACCACGCGTTTGTCACGCTGCACATCGACAATCTCAAGGGCGAAAACGCCCACCACCAGGCAGAGACCGTATTCAAGGCCTTCGCCCGCGCGTTGCGCTCGGCACTGGAACGCGACCCCCGGGCTGCGGGTATGATCCCCTCAACCAAGGGTTCGCTCTAGTCTTATGAGTCAAATTGGGCTGTGGCCCCCGTCGATCTTGCGCAAGCAGCTACAAAAAATATAGCATGAAGAAAACAGTTGCTGTGGTGGATTACGGCATGGGCAACCTGCGCTCGGTCACGCAGGCGGTCATGCATGTAGCCGCAGATACGGGCGTAGAGGTTGTTTGGGCGCGCACCCCGCAAGAGGTTATGGCGGCCGACCGCGTAGTTTTGCCTGGTCAGGGTGGCATGCGCGACTGTATGCGCGAGTTACACGAGAGCGGCATGTATGGCGCGGTCATGCACGCAGCCCAGCACAAGCCCCTCATGGGCGTGTGCGTGGGCATGCAAATGCTGCTGGACCACAGCGCAGAGCTGGACACCCCTTGCCTGGGTTTGATTCCTGGCGAAGTCGTTAAATTTCAGCTGACCGGCCAGATCCAGCCCGATGGCAGCCGCTACAAAGTGCCGCAAATGGGCTGGAACCAGGTCTGGCACAGTAACTTGGGGCACCCCCGACCCCACCCCGTCTGGGGCGACGTGCCGGACGGAAGTTACTTTTACTTTGTCCACAGTTACTACGCCCAACCGTCTGATGCGCGCCACAGCGTGGGCGAAACTGACTACGGTCAGCGTTTTTCTGCGGCAATAGCGCGCGATAATATTTTCGCTACCCAATTTCACCCTGAAAAAAGTGCCGACCACGGTCTCTCGCTCTACCGCAACTTCCTGCACTGGAAACCCTGAACCTTTTCGCTCGCCCTGAGCTTTCGTTGCCTTTCCTTTTTCCTCCAACTCTGAAGCATCATGCTTTTAATCCCCGCAATTGACTTAAAAGACGGCCACTGCGTTCGCCTCAAACAAGGCGACATGGATCAATCCACCACCTTTGGCGAGGACCCGGTTGTCATGGCCCGTTCCTGGGTCGACAAGGGCGCTCGGCGCCTGCATCTGGTGGATCTCAATGGGGCGTTTGCGGGGCATCCGAAAAACGAGATGGCGATTCGAAAGATTCTCAAGGAAGTGGGCAACGAGGTGGACGTGCAACTCGGCGGCGGTATCCGGGATCTGGACACCATCGAACGCTATCTGGATGCGGGCCTGCGCTACGTCATCATCGGGACTGCTGCAGTGCGCAATCCCGGTTTTCTGCAAGATGCGTGTACCGCGTTTGGCGGTCACATCATCGTGGGGCTGGACGCCAAGGACGGCAAAGTCGCCACCGATGGCTGGAGCAAACTGACACGCCACGACGTGGTTGATCTGGGCAAGAAGTTTGAGGACTTCGGAGTCGAATCGATTATCTACACTGACATTGGTCGCGATGGCATGCTCAGCGGCATCAACATCGAAGCCACCGTCAAGCTGGCGCAAGCCCTCACCATTCCCGTTATTGCCTCGGGTGGTCTGAGTAACATGGCCGATATCGACGCCCTGTGCGAAGTCGAAGAAGAAGGCATTGAGGGTGTTATCTGTGGCCGTGCCATTTACAGCGGTGATCTGGATTTTGAAGCGGCACAGGATCGTGCGGACGAATTGAATGGCTGATGCTCGCTAAACGCATCATCCCTTGCCTGGATGTGACGGGCGGTCGGGTCGTCAAGGGCGTTAATTTTGTTGAGCTGCGTGATGCCGGTGACCCGGTCGAAATTGCCGCGCGCTATAACGCGCAAGGTGCTGACGAGCTCACATTCCTGGATATCACCGCTACCAGTGATGAGCGTGACCTGATTCTGCATATCATCGAGGCCGTGGCCTCGCAGGTATTCATACCACTGACCGTGGGCGGTGGCGTGCGTACCGTTGACGATGTACGCCGCCTTCTCAATGCAGGCGCCGACAAGACCAGTTTCAATTCCGCTGCACTGGCCAATCCGCAAGTTATTGAAGACGCTTCCCTCAAATACGGCTCGCAGTGCATCGTGGTCGCCATTGACGCCAAGCGGCGGTTTGGCGACGATGTGCTCGCGCGCGGCGAGGGCTGGGACGTCTATAGCCATGGGGGACGCAAGAACACCGGCCTGGACGCCGTGGCCTGGGCCACCGAGATGGCTCGCCGCGGTGCAGGCGAGATTTTGCTCACCAGCATGGACCGTGACGGCACCAAATCCGGTTTTGATCTGGCCCTGACCCGGGCCGTGAGTGATGCTGTGGGTGTTCCGGTCATCGCCTCGGGCGGGGTTGGCTCGCTGGATGACCTTGCCGATGGCATCACCAAGGGTGGCGCCGATGCCGTGCTGGCAGCCAGCATCTTCCATTACGGTGAATTCACCGTGGGGCAGGCAAAGGATTGCATGGCCCGCCGGGGAATTCCGGTCAGAATTTGAGCTGTTTCGAACTCTAGCCCTCATAAATGCTGCGTAGGCAGCTACGAATTGAATAGCAAATGCAAACCACACCTACACCGCCAGTGAGTTGGCTTAAACACATCCGGTGGGACTCCAAAGGCCTGGTGCCCGTGATCGCGCAGGAGCAGGGCAGTAACGACGTGCTGATGTTCGCCTGGATGAACCGTGAGTCCTTGCAAAAAACCGTGGAACTGGGGCGGGCGGTTTACTTCAGCCGCTCGCGCGACAAGCTTTGGTACAAGGGTGAAGAATCTGGCCACGTTCAGACCGTGCATGAAATTCGCATGGACTGTGACAGTGATGTCATTTTGCTCAAGGTCACCCAATTGGGTCATGAGCCCGGTATCGCCTGCCACACCGGTCGCCACAGCTGCTTCTTCAGCGTTCTGAAGGATGGCGCGTGGAAAAGTGTTGATCCGGTCTTGAAAGACCCCGAAAGCATTTATAAATAGTCGCTCTGCCCCCAACTGAATAGTATGACCATTCAAAATTCTTCCGACGCACTCGCCCGTTTGGCGGCCGTCATGGAAACGCGCAAGCCGCGTAATGGCGGCGATCCGTCCGAGAGCTATGTCGCGCGCCTGATGTCCAAAGGCCCTGATGCGTTCCTGAAAAAGATCGGCGAAGAGGCCACCGAAGTGGTCATGGCAGCCAAAGATGTCGATCATGGCGGCGATAAGGCTAAACTGGTGGGCGAAGTGGCCGACCTCTGGTTTCATTGCATGGTGGCACTGGCACATTACGAGCTGACACCTGCGGACGTGATTGCCGAACTGCAACGCCGCGAAGGCACTAGTGGCATTGACGAAAAAGCTATGCGCAAAGTGCTGAGCCGTGAAGAGGGAAAACCATGAACACCCCGATCGTGGCCCATGACCCCAACTGCCTGTTTTGCAAGATCGTTGCGAAGCAGATTCCCTCCCGCACGGTTTTCGAAGACGACGAGTTTTACGCCTTTCATGACATTCACCCCTGGGCACCGGTACACTTTTTGATCATTCCGAAACGACACATTCATTCCATGGCCCATTTGGGCCCTGATGACGAGGGCTTGATGGGGCGCATGATGGTGCTTGTGCCAAAACTGGCTCTGCAGGAGGGTTGTAACCCCTATCCGCAAGGGGGCTTTCGTTTGGTGACCAACACCGGCGCGGAAGGTGGTCAAGAAGTCCAGCACCTTCATTTTCACGTGATGGGTGGTCCGCGTCCGTGGCTGCGCGGTTGAGCCTCTAAAATGCCATAACTTCCAAGGAGTAAGCCATGGGCTTTTCTACTACGCATTTGATTATTTTTCTGGTCATTATCATTGTCATCTTCGGTACCAAGAAGTTGCGCAACATTGGCTCTGACCTGGGCGGCGCCGTTAAAGGGTTCAAGGACGGCATGAAGGACGGCAGCACCCCTGACAAACCGGCAGACGCCACAGCGCCCACGTTGGTGGCAACCGAGAAGACCGAAGCCAAGTCCACCATTGATGTTGAAGCCAAGATCAAAAGCTGACGCTGTTTGTCGGGTGCATTGCGGCTCGATGATGGCTTTCCACCATGCTTGACATCGGTGTTACAAAGATAGCCATCATTGGCGCAATTGCGCTCGTTGTGATTGGCCCTGAACGTCTGCCCAGCGTGGCCCGCATGGCCGGCACGCTGCTGGGCCGAGCCCGTAGCTACATGGCAGAGGTTAAAGCCGAAGTGAATCGTTCCATGGAGCTCGATGAACTTCGCAAAATGAAAGACACGATGGAAAGCGCGGCGCGCGACGTCGAGCAAACCATTCAAACCAGCGCCAGCGACTTTGAGAAGAGTTGGGCCGAGGCGACCAACACGACGGAGGCGCCACCGATCGACATATTGACCCTGAACACCCCGCAATATCGCCACCCCAAGAAGCACTGGCGGGTTAAGCAGGGTGTCATGCCCAACTGGTACAAGGCTCGCGCAGGCGTACGCACCAAGGCACTTTCCGGTGCGGCGCGGGTCGCTCGCTTTCGACCACCCAAAATCAACTGATGTCCGAAGAAAAAAAATCGCCAGATGAACTGGCAGGCACGGAACAGCCGTTCGTCCAGCATTTAGTGGAGTTGCGCGACCGCCTGTTGTACAGCGTCTACGGTATTGGCGCATTGTTCTTCGTTCTGGTGTTCTTCCCCGGTCCTTCAGCGTTGTATGACCTGCTTGCCATGCCATTGGTCAAGACACTGCCCGAGGGCGCGCGCATGATCGCCACCGGTGTTGTTTCTCCATTTTTGGTCCCTATCAAGGTGACGGTGCTGGCAGCCTTTGGTCTGGCTTTGCCGTGGATTTTGTACCAGGTGTGGGCCTTTGTCGCTCCAGGTCTGTACAAGCATGAGAAGCGACTTGTCATGCCATTGGTGGTCGCAAGTACGCTGCTGTTCTATACCGGAGCGGCTTTTTGTTACTTTTTTGTTTTTGGGCAGGCGTTTCCGGCCATCCAGAAAATGGCGCCGGTTTCAGTTGCCGTTAGTCCGGATATTGAAGCCTACCTGGATTTTGTCATCACCATGTTCATTGCTTTTGGTGTCGCCTTCGAGGTGCCGATTGCGGTCGTCATTCTGGCCCGCATGGGCATGGTGACGGTGGAGCAACTCAAGTCCTTTCGTGCCTATTTCGTGGTCGGTGCTGCGGCAGTGGCCGGCGTGGTGACTCCGCCAGACCCGGTTTCCATGCTGGCGTTGCTCGCGCCCATGGTCGTTCTGTACGAGGTCGGCATCTGGGCCGCCAAGGTATTCATCAAGCACACGCAGGCGCCGGACGAAGATGGCGCCGCTACGCCCCGGTAGCTAACGTGCGGAGGCCCTGGGACGGGGGCGAACGCCCGGTGTCACGTTCAGTTCGATCGGCTGATTTTTGCGTTCGATGGAGAAGCGTGCGGATGAACCCGGTTTAAGTGCTGCCACCTGCGCAAGCAGTTGCGTCACGTCGTTCACCGATTGCCCCGCGATTTTGAGAATGACATCGCCTGGGTGAATGCCAGCCTGAGCCGCCGGACCATTCTGTAGCACTCCCGTGATGATGACTCCCTGGCGGACCTTCACATCAAAGGTTTCTGCCAGCTCTGGGGACAAATCGTTGGGCTCAACACCAATCCAACCACGCGTAATTTGTCCGTCTTTGACAATGCCTTCAAGTACCTGCTTGGCCGTTGATACCGGAATCGCAAAACCGATACCCATGTTTCCACCCGACTGGGAGTAGATCGCCGTATTGATTCCCAGCAGGTTGCCGCTTGTATCGACCAAAGCGCCTCCTGAATTGCCTGGATTGATTGCCGCATCAGTCTGAATGAAATTTTCAAAGGTGTTGATACCCAATTGGTTGCGTCCCATGGCGCTGACAATGCCGCTGGTCACCGTTTGCCCGACGCCGAAAGGGTTGCCTATTGCCAATACTTGGTCGCCGACCTGCGCACTGTCCGAATTACCCAACACGATGACCGGAAGTTTGTCCAGCTCGATCTTGAGAATGGCGAGGTCGGTATCCGGGTCGGTTCCAATGACCTTGGCTCGCGCGCTGCGGCTGTCGTTCAATACGACTTCAATTTCGTCGGCGCCCTCAACGACATGGTTATTGGTCAGGATGTAGCCACTAGCGCTCACAATCACGCCGCTGCCCAGACCTGCCTGCGCCTCGCTGCCCTGTTCGCCAAAGAAGAAGCGAAACCATGGGTCATTGCCATTGGCGCCCTTGCGCGCCGCCTTGCTCGTGTTGATGCTCACCACTGCGGCCGAGGCTTTTTGCGCAGCGGATCGGAAGCTACCTGTTGGCGCAACTCCGGTGGCGGCGGGTGCCGCCTCAATCAACGCCACCGCACCGACCATCGATGGACCGTGCCCGATCCATTGGGGCTTGAGTGTGGCAACCACAAAGTAGGCAGCCAGCACGATGGTGGTGGTTTGGGAGAACAGAAGCCAGAGACGTTTCATGGAAATTCCAGAGAAGCGGTGCAATGCACGCAGACGATGGGCAAATTGTAGGTCGAGCAGGGCAAAGCGATACAGTGTGGTGCTCAAATGGCACACACGCACCACACCATCCCGATTCATCCTCTGGCCCCTTCCAAGGTGCCAGAGGGCGCCCCTTGCAATGGGTGCGGCGTGTGTTGTCTGTTTGAGCCCTGTCCTGTAGGCATTTTTCTCACGGGCAGGCGTTTGGGCCCCTGCGCCGCCGTCCGTTGGGACGACGCCCTTGGGCAATACCGTTGCGGTGCCATTGTGGCCACGCGGGAGGTGCTGGTGCAGGCCTTGCCAGCCGCAGCACACTCGATGGCACCCATGTTGACCCCATTGCTGCGGCGCATGGGCTTGCGCTGGATAGCGGCCGGTACCGGCTGCGACAGCCAACTGGAAGTGTTGCCCAGCGCGGGTTCAACGACAATCATGGCTTCAGAAATACTGGTGCCAACCCAGCCCAACCCAAACAACCATGACTGACCGCCAGGAACTTCAAATCGCGCTGGACACCTTGCTCCAACCGGAGCGGTTCAAGGACTATTGCCCTAACGGACTGCAAGTTGAAGGGCAATTGGCGGTGCGAAAAATCGTCTCTGGAGTCACAGCCAGTCTGGCGCTGATCGAGGCTGCCATTGCTGCCCAGGCTGACACCATTTTTGTCCACCACGGCCTGTTTTGGCGTGGCCATGACGGCCGTGTCACGGGGTGGATGCGACAGCGGTTGGCCCTTCTGTTGGCGCATAACATCAACCTCTTTGCCTACCATTTGCCCCTGGACGCGCATCCCGAGTGGGGCAACAACGCACAGTTGGGCGTGCGTTTGGGTTTTCAGGCTACCGGGCGCTTTGGCGAGCAGGATCTGGGGTGGTTGGGGAGCGCAGACTTTGACAGCGCCCAATCACTGGCCACGCACGTCGAGTCGGTGCTGGGGCGTGCTGCGGTGCTTGTTGCGGGTAATAGACAGGGTTCGCTGCGACGCATCGCATGGTGCACGGGCGGGGCTCAAGGCTATTTTGAATCCGCTATCGCTGCCGGTGCTGACGCGTTCATTACTGGCGAAATTTCCGAACCTCAGATGCATCTGGCGCGTGAGTGTGGCGTGGCCTATTTGGCCTGCGGCCACCACGCAACAGAACGCTACGGAGCCCCCGCCGTGGCAGCGCACATGGCAGCGCAGTTCGGCCTACAGCATGAATTTATTGACATTGATAATCCGGCCTGACGCCACGCTCCAAACATGACTACGGCAAACGCGTCTCTCATGCCCCTGGCAATCACCATGGGTGACGCCGCCGGCATTGGCCCTGAAATCATTGTCAAGGCCTATCACCAGCAACCCACCTTGCTGCAAGGCAGCTTCGTAGTGGGTGACATTGCAACCATGCGCCGTGCTGCAAACGTGTTGGCGTGTGCTGGGCACCCCACGTGGCCCGTGGCCGAAATTTCTCACCCCCAGCAGGCATTGGGATTGCCGCCCCGTTGCGTCGCCGTGCTGCAAGTGGGTCCGTCGCTGAATGCAGTCCCCTGGGGTAGCGTCAATGCACGCGCGGGCGAGATGGCTGGTCGGTGTGTCGAGTGGGCCGCCGATGCGGCCTTGCGTGGTGAAGTTTGCGCATTGGTAACCGCACCGCTGCACAAGGAAGCCTTGCATGCCGCAGGCGCTCCGTTTGATCAGTTTCCAGGGCACACCGAGTTGTTGCAGGACTGTGCCGCACGCTTTCTGGGTAAAGCGGTATCCGATGTTCCGGTCCGCATGATGCTGGCCAATGACGAGATGCGCACCGTGTTGGTCAGTATTCACGTCTCCCTGCGTGACGCTCTCGATGCGGTGACCTATGCCAATGTGCTGCAAACTGTCATGATTACCCATCACGCCTTGGCCCAACTGCTGGGGCGTTTACCCCGAATTGCTGTGGCAGGCCTGAACCCTCATGCGGGTGAAGGCGGGCAATTCGGTCGCGAGGAAATCGATGTAATCGCTCCGGCCATCCGTATGGCTTGTGACCAGGGTGTTTTGGCTTCTGGGCCATGGGCACCCGACACCGTATTCATGCGAGCCCGTCACCACGAGGGCAAGGCAGACGAGTTCGACGTCGTGGTGGCGATGTACCACGACCAGGGTTTGATTCCGGTCAAGTATCTCGGTGTTGACAAGGGTGTCAACGTCACCTTGGGTCTGCCTCTGGTGCGCACAAGCCCCGACCATGGAACCGCGTTCGACATTGCTGGCACCGGACGGGCTGATGCATCGAGCCTAATCGAAGCCTTGCGCATGGCACGCACCCTTTGTCGCAGGATCTGATAAATGTGGCATTCAACGCCCGTAGATGCGCTATTTCTTCAGACTATCCCGAATTTCGCGCAGCAGCATTACATCCTCTGGCGTTGTAACGACTACGGGAGCAGCCTCCACCACGGGAGCTTCACGCTTCAATCGGTTGATTTGCTTGACCATCAGGAAGATAATCGCCGCAAGAATTGCAAAATTCACGGCCACCGTAATGAAACTGCCGTAGGCAAATACGGGAACCCCAGCTTTCTTCAGCGCGTCAAGCGTTGATGCAGTGCCAGGGGGGATGCTGCCCAGCACCACGAAGAGGCTCGAAAAATCCAGCTTGCCAAATGCCGCTCCAACGATCGGCATGATCAGGTCTGCCACGACCGAGTCCACAATTTTTCCAAACGCACCGCCAATGATCACGCCCACTGCCAGGTCGATGACGTTTCCCTTGATTGCAAAATCCTTGAATTCTTGAACCATACCCATTGTTTAGTACTCCTTTTGGATAGCAGATAACACCATTATCGACACAATTGATCTAAGTTAATTCGCGCAATTGAGTACCTGTTTCTGGAAATAAGTGGTAATTCAACGAATTAGTTAACACTTTAACGTGAAATCATGTGGAGGTGGTCGCCCCGCAAAAAGTCAGCAAAGCATTAGTTTTTGCTGATTTCAACTACTTTGCTCGCGCTATGGACCCCGAGCTGAGTTGATGTGTGTCAGCTACAATCGTAGGTTACCCCCTAGTCTAGTAGTCATGTTCATCGAGGATTCTCATGAGTGAAACCCTTGTCGATACCCAAAAAATCGACTCCAGCAAGCGAACCTGGTTAATTGCGTCAAGCTGTGCGGGAGCCGTGGGCGTTGGTGCCGCTGCAGTCCCGTTTGTCAGTACTTTTCAACCCTCTGAACGGGCCAAAGCGGCCGGCGCGGCGGTAGAGGTGGACATTGCCGGGCTCAAACCGGGCGAAAAAATGACCGTTGAATGGCGTGGTAAGCCAGTTTGGATTGTTCGCCGTACGCCTGAACAATTGGCCAGCCTGTCCAAAGTGACAGGGCAGTTGGCTGATCCCACCTCGAAACGCAAGCAAGACGAATTCACGCCTGTGTACGCCCGCAACGAGGGCCGTTCTATCAAGCCAGAGTTTTTTATCGGCGTTGGTATTTGCACCCATCTGGGGTGCTCCCCCTCGGACAAGTTCCAGCCGGGACCGCAGGCCTCGCTGCCGGATGACTGGCAGGGCGGGTTTTTGTGCCCCTGCCATGGCTCGACTTTTGACTTTGCTGGACGTGTTTTTAAGAACAAGCCAGCGCCGGACAACCTCGAAGTGCCGCCACACATGTACCTGTCTGACAGCAAACTGCTGATCGGCGAAGACAAGAAAGCCTGAGGAATAAGAACATGGCTGATTTCAAGGAAATTTCCCCTAACGCCTCGGCGGGCGCGAAGCTCACCAACTGGTTTGAGAACCGCCTGCCAACGGCATTCGACATGTACAAAGTGCACATGTCGGAGTACTACGCTCCTAAAAACTTCAATTTCTGGTACATCTTTGGCTCGCTGGCCATGCTCGTTTTGGTTATCCAAATCGTGACCGGCATTTTCCTGGTGATGCATTACAAGCCCGATGCCGCGTTGGCTTTTGGTTCTGTTGAATACATCATGCGCGACGTACCTTGGGGTTGGCTCATTCGCTACATGCACTCAACAGGTGCTTCGGCTTTTTTTGTGGTCGTCTACCTGCACATGTTCCGTGGCCTGCTGTATGGCAGCTATCGCAAACCGCGTGAACTGGTTTGGCTTTTTGGCTGCGCCATATTCCTTGCACTGATGGCAGAGGCTTTCATGGGATACCTGTTACCTTGGGGCCAAATGAGCTACTGGGGCGCACAGGTTATCGTTAATCTGTTTGCGGCCGTGCCCTTTGTCGGGCCCGATCTGGCGTTGCTTATTCGCGGCGACTACGTCGTGGGCGATGCCACGCTGAACCGCTTCTTCAGCTTCCACGTGATTGCAGTGCCATTGGTCCTGTTGGGCTTGGTTGTCGCACACCTGATGGCTTTGCATGACGTAGGCTCCAACAACCCTGACGGCATTGAAATCAAGGCCACCAAAGGTCCTACCGGCGTCCCGCTCGATGGCATTCCTTTCCACCCCTACTACACCGTGCACGACATCTTTGCCGTATGCATGTTCCTGCTGGTGTTCTCTGCCGTCATCTTCTTTGCCCCCGAGTTCGGTGGCTACTTCCTGGAATACAACAACTTCATCCCGGCTGATCCGCTGAAGACGCCGTTGCACATTGCCCCAGTGTGGTATTTCACGCCTTTCTACTCGATGCTGCGTGCCATTACCGATGAGATGATCCTTGTTCTGATTGCCTGCGTTGTGGGCGGTGCATTTCTAGGTGTGACCAAGTTCAAGCTGCCTGTCATCTTTAAAGCGGTCGTTTTGGGTGCAGCAGCCGTGGTTATAGCCATGATGTTGTCAATTGACGCCAAGTTCTGGGGCGTTGTGGCTATGGGCGGAGCCGTTGTAATTTTGTTCTTCTTGCCATGGCTGGACAATTGCGCGGTCAAATCCATCCGTTACCGCCCTGACTGGCACAAATACCTGTACGCCGTTTTTGTTGTTAATTTTGTCATCCTGGCATACCTGGGTACCCAGCCTCCATCGGCTGTTGGTGAGCGCGTGTCGCAAGTGGGAACTCTGTTTTACTTTGGCTTTTTCCTCCTTATGCCGTGGTGGAGTCGCTTGGGTGAGGCCAAAGCGGTCCCAACCCGTGTCAATTTCACTGCCCATTGAGCCGGAGAATAAACAAATGAAAAAAGTACTATTGACTTTGTTGGCCGCTCTGGGTTTTATGGTGGGTGCCCAGGCCAATACCGGCGGTATCGACTGGGACAAAGCGCCCGACCGCTCCAATGATCTGGCTGCCCTGCAAAACGGTGCCAAGATCTTTGTCAATTACTGTCTGAATTGCCACTCGGCGGCATTCATGCGCTTCAATCGCCTGAAAGACATTGGACTCACAGAACAGCAAATTAAAGATAATTTGTTGTTCACGACAGAAAAAGTCGGTGAAACCATGAAGTCAGCAATTGATCCCCGTCAAGCGAAAGACTGGTTTGGCGCCAACCCTCCTGACCTAACCGTGATTGCACGGTCGCGTTCTGCGCAAGGTCAGGGAACCGGGGCAGATTACCTGTACACCTATATGCGCACTTTCTATCCCGATGATACAAAGGCGACCGGATGGAATAATTTGGCCTTCCCAAATATTGCCATGCCCCATGCACTGTGGGAACTCCAGGGCAAGCGCGCACCGGTCTATGAAACCGTTACCGAGCATGGCCACGAAGTCCATGTTTTCAAAGGATGGGAACAAATTGCACCCGGCACACTCGCCCCCGAGCAATACGACCAAGCCGTTGGCGATTTGGTCAGCTACCTTCAGTGGATGGCAGAGCCAGCTAAAAATACACGTGTTCGCGTAGGTTTTGGTGTAATGTTGTTCTTGCTGCTGATGACATTTTTTGCGTGGCGACTCAACGCTGCGTTCTGGAAAGAAGTCAAGTAAAGCGGATGCCAGCCATTTGAATTGCCTTCCTCCGGATGTAATTCAATGGTTCCAGAGTGGGTTAGCAAACGCAACCCACTCTTTTTAATTTTTAGGAGTCAATCGCCATGATGGTGCTGTATTCAGGAACAACCTGCCCCTTTTCTCACCGCTGCCGCTTCGTCCTGTTCGAAAAAGGCATGGATTTTGAAATCCGAGATGTTGACTTGTACAACAAGCCAGAGGATATCAGCGTCATGAATCCCTACGGACAGGTGCCCATCCTGGTAGAGCGCGATCTGATCCTGTACGAGTCCAATATCATCAATGAATACATTGACGAGCGTTTCCCGCATCCCCAACTGATGCCCGGCGACCCTGTTGATCGGGCCCGTGTACGTTTGTTCTTGCTCAATTTCGAAAAGGAACTCTTTGTTCACGTTTCGATGCTTGAAGCGCGCAGTTCCAAAGGCAACGAGAAAGCGCTGGAAAAAGCCCGCGCGCACATCCGTGACCGCTTGACTCAACTTGCACCGGTGTTCCTGAAGAATAAGTACATGCTGGGCGACAATTTTTCCATGCTCGACGTGGCCATTGCCCCGCTGCTCTGGCGCCTCGATTTCTATGGAATTGATCTGAGCAAGAACGCCGCACCGTTACTGAAGTATGCCGAGCGCATTTTCTCCCGGCCGGCGTACATTGAGGCGTTGACACCGTCGGAAAAAGTGATGCGCAAGTAACATTTACGCCCGCCAACATGCTAGACGCAGCAGACACCAGTTCTACTCGACCCTACCTGATCCGTGCGCTATATGAGTGGTGCACGGACAACGGACTCACCCCATTCATCGCGGTGTTGGTCGATGAAACTGTGCGTGTTCCAAACGAATATGTAAAAGACGGTGAAATCGTACTCAACATTAGCTTTGATGCGACCAGTTCCCTAAATATGGGAAATGAATACATCGAGTTCAAGGGGCGTTTTGGAGGTGTGGCGCGGGACATCTTTGTGCCCGTGGGCCGAGTTGTTGCGATATACGCACGTGAGAACGGACAGGGAATGGCATTCCCCATGCTGGCCAGTTCCGGCGAAGCAAAAGAAGTCATAGCGCCAGGCGACAACAAACCCATCGCCCTTACACGTGTTCCAGACCCATCCTCTGGCGACGAACCACCCGTTACACCGCGCCCATCAAACGGCGGGAAACCTTCGCTGACGCGAGTCAAATAGTACAGCGAGTGGCATCTAGCAACATCTGATTGGCCTGCAAGCTGATGTAGAATAAAAGACGTGCCGATTTAGCTCAGTTGGTAGAGCAACCGCCTTGTAAGCGGTAGGTCATCAGTTCGAATCCGATAATCGGCACCATTTCTTTGTATCAGGCAGCATCAGAAGCCCTCAAAACCCGCTCTGGCTATAGCTACAGCGGGTTTTTTGTTGTCTCACGGTGTCGCAAGGTGTAGCATGACATACCATCACAAATATGGTACTTCTTATGGTATTCCAGATACCAGCAAACTAAGTACCATCAAAATCGGGGGTTGGCATGGCACTTACAGACACAGCCGTTAAGAACTTCAAGTTTTCAGGAGCGCCAGCGGGAGACAAGCATCAGGATGCTCAGGCGCTTTACCTGCACGTTAAAGCTGCGGGTAAGTACTGGAGGATGAACTACCGCTTCAACGGTAAGCAAAAGACGCTTGCGTTGGGGGTCTACCCAGCAGTGTCCTTGGCAAACGCCAGAAAGGGCCGTGACAAGGCTCGTGAGTTACTGGCAGGGGGTACTGATCCAAGCGAGGCTAAACGTGAGGAAAAGGCCGCAAAGGTGGCTGCTGGTGCCAACACCTTCAAGGCGGTTGCTTTGGAGTACCAGCAGAAACAGTCCAAGAGTACGGCAGAAAGAACATCAGCGAAGCTTCTTCGGCAGCTTGAGAACCACATCTTTCCCTCGATTGGCTCCCGTCATATTGCCGAAATCAAGCCGCCAGAGATATTGAAACTTCTCAAGCAGGTTGAGTCGTCGGGTACTGCGTATACCGCTGGGAGGCTTAGGGAAATTTGTGGCCGCGTATTTCGATATGCAATTCAAACGGGAAAGGCTGAGAACGATCCAGCGGCACCGATGAGAGGTGCACTTGAAAAACGCACTGTTAAGCACCGCCCCGCACTGACAACAAAGCGCGAGTTCGGTGAGTTTGTTCTTGACCTTAGGAACACCACTCTTGCCGAGCCACTGACCAAGCTTTGCGCCCTAATGGGGTTGCTCACTTGGACCCGCCCCGGCGAACTCAGGCAAGCAAAATGGGAACAATTTGATGTTGATGCTGCTGAATGGCGTATCCCTGCAATAGTCATGAAGACAGGTAAGCATTTGCAAGCGCATACAGTCCCACTGTCCAAACAAGCATTGGCGCTCCTGCCGCAATTGTGGGAACTGTCGGGCTACACGGATCGGCTGTTCCCTTCGCAAGGGAATGGCGGGGGCTACATCAGTGAAAACACCATCAATGGCCTTTTCAAACGCATGGGGTACCAAGATCGGCAAAGTCATCATGGTTTACGTGCCTCTGCACGTAGCTTGTTGAGTGAACGGGGATGGCAAGCCGAGGCGCTGGAGCGTCAGCTAGACCATAAGGAGGCAGATAAAGCGGTAGCGGCCTACGCCCGTAGCCAGCACCTTGAAGAACGAAAGAAATTCATGGCGGATTGGGGTGATCTGGTGGAATCGTTTGCGTCTTCACAAAATGTGATCCCTTTGACTGGCGCTGCATAAGGCGGTACCCACGGCGGCGCAGTCAATGCCCTCGCTTCCACCACTGTACTGACCGTTGCACCTGTAGCTGGTGCTTGGATGAACAGACCCACAGACAGGCACACTCGTACCTTTGTCTCTGATGGCGTTAAACTACCCGTAGGCGAAAGCCTCCTGTTTACCTCCCTGAGCAGGGCCTTGAAGTGTGACAACTAAAGGCGTTTAGCCCGACTACGTGTCGGGTTTCTTTTTGGCGTATCGTCACCACATGACCAACAAATCTTGGATCATTCTGGCCCTAGCCTACGCAGCCATTTGTGTCCTTGTTACCGTTGTGGAAGGCCCCGGTTGGCACCATGAGCCTCTATCTACCCGACTGGACAAATTTCTCTGTGTACCGTCTATTTGGGGCCTCATGATTCATGACCTTCAATTCGGTGCAGTGCGGGGCAGGTTTTCCACTGTTGAACGAGATAAAAGTCCGATTACCTTCTGGATCAACATTGCGGTGTACTTCCTACTGGGAGCCTTCTTTTTGTGGTGGGGTATGCAAAAGGATAGTCAATAGGCCCAACCGCTTTACTGGAGCTTGAAGAATCCCACCTCATCAGACAGCCTCTGAGCCTGACTAGACAGGGCACTGGCAGCAGCAGCCGTTTCTTCCACAAGTGCAGCATTTTGTTGGGTGTTTTGATCAAGCCCATGAATAGCGGCTTCTACAGCACTCACCCCACTGGTTTGTTCCCGTGTGGCTACCACTATTTCATGCATCAAAGCATTGACCTGATCAGCGTTAACAACGATTACGCCAATGCTCTCACCAGCTTCAGCTACGACCCGATTACCCGTCTCCACCCGCGCTATGCTAGCGGAAATGAGCGTCTTTATTTCCTTTGCAGCCGCCGCTGAACGTCCTGCCAAAGCTCTTACTTCTGATGCCACAACAGCAAAGCCACGACCTTCTTCCCCAGCACGTGCAGCTTCCACAGCAGCATTTAGAGCAAGGATGTTGGTTTGGAAAGCAATACCTTCAATCACGCCAATAATTTCGCCAATCTGATTTGAAGAAGTACGCATTTCTTCCATATTGCTCATCACCTGTTTGATGACCAGAGCACCACGGCTTGCAGACTCTGCGTTTTCTTTCACAATGGAAGTGCAACCCTCCACCATAGTGGCAGTGTGCTTGACGTTAGCCGCAATGGTTTCCGTGTTGGAAGACGTTTCTTCTAGACTTGCAGCACTGGCCTCCGTGCGGCGGGAAAGATCATGTGATGCAGATGCGATTTCCTCGCTAGCCGTGTTTACACCAGCCGCACTTTCGAGAACAACACTAGCAATACGGCGTAAGCTGGTTTGCATTTCACCCATTGTGGTCATCAATTGGGCTGCTTCGTCTGATCCCCAAGGCTTGGGGGCAGTGGTCAGGTTTCCATCTGTGATTTGTTGCAAATGCGCCGCAACCTCTTTTAGTCCACCCGTCATCACTCGGTAGAACGCTAGCATTAGATATAGAGCGATAGCTACCCCCACCAGTGATGCCGCCAATTCAAGGTAGGTGCTCTGGTATAGCCTGTCTATCCGTTGTTGCAGCAGTGAACGCAATCGAGCTTCAATCTGCCTGTTAAGCGTTGCCTGAGTGTCAAAAGTAGCATTGCCCAATAGTAAGAATGCACCAGCATCACCAGAAGGCGTTGCAATCTTTACTTGCTTCTTTAGTGCATTCATGAAGGCATCACGAGCAGCGTCTACACCTTTCATGTCCATAGTTCTTGCGACTTCTGGGTATGCCTCTACACCTGCCTTGTAGGAGGTTTCATAGCCAGCATCCAAGAACTCAATAAGGGAGAGCGCCTTGAGTAGGGCGTCCCGCCGTTCTTCTGGTGCAGCCTTCTCAGCCAAGGTAACGACACCCAAATCCCTCAATCTAGTCAGGTACTCAAGCTCTTGCTGACCCATCGCTACAGCTAGGTTAATCAGGTTGTAGGTGTCCTGCTCAGGGTCTAGCGTCATCTTGGAACCATCAGCAATTTGGTTAACCAAGTTCAGTGCGGCGTCCACAACGTCTGTGTGGGCAGCGAAAGTTTCATCAGGATTAGCGCCGACAGGCTTTTGCGCTACAACATCTTGAGCTTTCTTAAGCAACTCAAAGGACTCGGCTGACTTCATTTCCACACCGAGTTCTTTCTGCTTTTCTTCAACCGCTCTGAACAGTGCCGCCGTTTTTGATTGCAAATCACCGAGATTTGGCGAAGCTGACATGGCCGCTTGACGGTATTTTTGCTCACTACTGATGAACTCAGTGACCGTTTGCAGGTAGTCCATGCCATGTAGTTCGCTACGAGTGCTCTGAATGAGGGTACTTGCCGCACTCCATAGCTGCCAAATCATGATTGCAAGTGGAATCACAAATGCCAACGCAATCCATGCAGACTTGGCTGGAAAGCCGATGGCGCGAAACAAACGTACTCCGGGTGAGAGCCATCCGTGGTACCTGAAAAATGATCCTGAATTGTTGTTTTCGCTGCCTCGAGTCATATTCTCCGTCATCCCAACATTTTGTTAAGACATTCTACGTATTGGATTCACCTGTGGTGCGGGATGCACTCCAACCCTTTACCAAGTCATTACAAAAGGTTATGAAGGCCAGCAAACTGAATTCATACCATGTACGGGCACGTCAAGGTGGTGTCTTTAGGCAATGGTCAATGAGGCAGGAGCGCAGTACACCACCCGACTGGAAGATATTTCAGTGGCTAGGGCTTAGGAAAGTAGGCACCGCTTCAGAGTGCAAATCCGAGCCAGTCTTTACGATCACTACCAGCCTGTAACCCATTCATCACGCCCCAAACTTTTAGGCAAGCAGAGTGATAGTCAGGATCAACTATCGAGTCTTTGAAGTTGGGGTAGCAGATGGCATCGACCTGATCGGCAAACAACTTTGCAACGATCTTCTTTTTGACATTAACCCTGTAACGATAGTCGGAATCAAGTGTCTCGGTCACTATTGCTTGTGGAAGCAGGGCCTGTAGATGATCCCTAACCCGCGCTCTTACCAGCAGGTTGTCATTGTTGTCGCGGTCTTGGACAACTGACACGAACCCCCTTGAAGTGAACAGCCACATGGATTCGTCCCTCAGTAGTTTACGTGGCTGGCAGTCGCAGGATTGGCACCAGATTCAGCCATCGGACTAGCGAGGTCTGTCGTAATGCAATGCCCCTGCTGGATCAGGTTGTCCAGCCACTGCGCCAGGAACAGGTTCAGGTCACGCCTTGCCCTAACGTCAACCGCCCCCCCACCTTGGCTGTAGACGACACGGTACCCATACGTGTCTTGGTAGGTAAGTGCTTCTGCCATGTCTCTGGCGGGGTAAACAGCAATTTCCATGTCTGGATCGGCGATCATGTCCCCGCTTGGGTGGCGGTAATAGTGGGACAAGGCAATGACGGTCTTGTCTGTACCCCGCCTAAGTACGTCCAAATTTAAGTCCATGTAGCCAGCAATAATGGACTTGCCGCTTTCTTCTATGCGTTTAAGGTCAGGCACCACCACCAGCAGCTTTTTGTAAATCTGCTGGTACAGGTCGCCACTGGAATTGTTTGTGGTCATGTTGGATTCCTTGTTCTGAGTACGGGGTCGTGGGTGGAGCCAACCAGCCTTATGCTGGAAATAGCTCGGTATGAATCCGTGCTGTCTGTCGGTGCAACGCAAGTACGGGTTCCAAACGCTCCGCTTCGGTGTCACCTTGAGTGAATTGATAGCCTCCCGCAAGCGCAAAAACCATTGGCAAATGACCAAGCTTTTCAAAGACAGTGCGGTCACGAACAGCCATTTCTTCGGTGGTCATTAACCCGCCCAATGCATCGTCAATGTGGGGGTCTGCACCAGCGTTGTACAAGATCAGATCAGCGCCAGAACAGTCGTTAATGGCTTTGTGCAACCATCGCATGTAACGACCACTGAGGCAGTCTTGACGCGTGTTGAAAAACCGACCTTGACTGCGATGCGTGATCCAATTCAGACCGTGGTGCTTGATGATTTGGTCTGACCCGTCAGCCCAGTGTCTATCGCCATCCAAAATGGCAACCCGGTTGACCAGTCCCATTTTCTTCATCACCACTGCCGCCACCAATAGTGAGTTGAAGCTGCAATAGCCAGCACCAAAATCTACTCCCGCGTGGTGGGCACCACTTACCGGAGCACATACCACCTCACGATTGCGGACAGCGCATTCAGCCGCATGAATCATTGATCCCGCCGTGTAGGGCAAGCTGGCTGCTATGTCAGGATCATTGTTTCCAAAGCCGTTATCGAGTCGTCCTGATAAGACTCCAGATACATAGTCGGCATCGTGCGCCAGTGTCAGTTGCTGGAATGTGGCAGGTGGAAAGCTGCAAATTTCACAGCTAATTTGGGGATCATTTAACCAGTCTTCAACCACCAAACGAGGTTTGCTGGAACTGGGGGAAAACGATTCCGTGTTGGCGGACATTTCTGGGCGATAAAAAACCTTCATGCCCTGCTGACCTCATACAGTGTTGACAGTGGCACCAGTGCAAATTTCGACTCTGCATGTGTCTGAAGATAAGACATGGGGTCATACCCATCGGGGGTCGTCAACACCGTGACATTGGCTACTTCAATGAACGCCTGTTGGAAGCCATCAATGTTTATGACGATCACACCAATGAAGTCAGCCGCAAAGGGGTGGGGGCCTTCTTGTGGGAACAACCACATATCGCTGTCCCACATTTGAATCGTGACTCTGGTGCCAATGAAACGCTTTAGCTGCACCACCAAGTCAATAGCCTCAGTAGACGGTGACCACGCCGCACGAGCAGCCTCAGTTTTTGCAATTACCAGCAATTTCTCTGCTTCGGTAGCGGCGCCTTCCAACCACCCGCTAAAGGCGGTTTCCACCGATGGAACGCGCCAAAAATTAGTGGTGATCGTGACGGTGTCAGGTTTGTTCATTCCTTCCCCCATCAATGCGTTAGCAGTCGTTGACTTGAGGGCGTGTAGCAGCCAAATTCCTCACGCAATTCAGAAGCAAATTGGTCTGCCAGTTGTAAGAAGTTGCCCATGCCATGTGCGACATAACCTACCAAGAATGGCTCAATCAAAATATCGCTCACGATAGTCACGCAATCGTTCAATATGCAAAGGTGCAAGAAACCGTGGGTGCAGTTGAGTTCGTTGATCCGCGAAAGCAACTCAGGGCTCTGGTCAACGTCATCCAACACAGGCGAGTAAAGCCTTAAGTACGGTTGATCTTCGACCAATCTCGCAAATGCGGAAACGCATCCAAAATTGATGGGGCCTAAATCACCATCATCGTCATAGGCAAACGTGTCGATGCCAGTCAATTCCTTGACCATGCCCAGCAGTTGTAGCCGTAGCTGTGGGTTCTTACTGTTGTCCTGCTCATTGATCAGCGGCTTTAAACCAAGCTGCGGCAATGACAGGGAGTCACCATTCGGATAGAAGGCTTCGTAGACCAACCCATCAGGCTCCACAACACCCAGTACATCCACAAAGGTTGCTACCGTGACATTGACCAGCTTATTGGCATGACGCGGGAGAGATAGGTCAAGAAAATAATTGGGTGATCCATGAGGGTCACCTTCTGGGGTCGATTCAGAACCTGTTCCAGTGGGTTGCTTCCACCCGATGCGACTTAGGCACTCCTGTTGTTCCAGCGTAAGTTCCTGATCAAGTTCGCGGTAGAAATTGCTCTTGGTTTCCGCACGGTATTTGCCATTGCCTTCGGCAACAAACTGGACCCAATCTGGTGTGCCCTGCTTTTGAATGATCAGCCACTGACCAGATTCAAGACTTTGCAATGCACTGACAAGGCGATCTGAAAAAGCAGACCAAGCAGGTGACGTTGATGTTTCGATGTCTGGTTTTTTGCCAGCATTCTTTCTTTTTGTTGAGGATGCTGATTCAGAACCTTTGGGCATATAGTGTGTTGTGATGTTGACTTTTTGTTAACATGTATTGTACATTAACAAAATGTTATTGTCAAGAACACTATTTGTATACCACAAGACTACTTTCATAGGAAAGATTGGTTAGAAAGCATGGACAACCCAGCACTTCAAAAGTTGAATCAGGCGCAGATTGAACGTCTGGCATTCCTTGATTTCAGGCTCTATTTCTTAGGAACAGTCGGGCGACCCGACATTTGTGACAGGTTTGGTGTTGTGCCGATGGTTGCCAGTCGCGATTTGGCTCTTTACCGTGAACTTGCGCCAGAAAACACCCGTTTTGACGGTAAGCGCAAGCTCTACATACCATCGAATGAGTTCAAGCCACTTTTCAACCATGACCCTGAGCGGGTGCTATCTGCCCTTAGCCGTGGTTTTGGTGAGGGCATTGGAAGGGCTACAAGTGGATTTCTCACATGTGAAACCCCTGTTCGCCTTAACCTGCCGCCGCTGCCTGTACTGGCAACAATCACAAGCGCCATCCATCAACATGTTGCAGTGCGTCTGATTTATCACAGCCTGAAAAGTGGAACAAGCAAGCGGGAAGTGGTGCCATTTGCACTCGTTGATAGCGGTCAGAGATGGCATGTCCGCTGTTTCGATAGAAAAAGTCAAGAGTTCCGTGATCTGGTGCTGACTCGGGTTGAGAAGCCGACCTTGATTGAAGGTGGTGTCATTGCACCCCATGAACAAGCTGATAAAGATTTTCAGTGGGGTCGGATTGTGGAAATGGGGCTGGTGCCTCACCCGAACCATCCGTACCCTGACCTCGTTGCTAAGGATTACGGTTTAAAAGATGGTCGAATCATCTTGCCTTTACGTGCTGCACTTGCTGGGTATGGGCTGCTCCAGATGGGGGTCGATTGCAGTCCTGATCACAGCCTTGATTCAAGTAGGTATCGCCTGTGGTTAAAAAACTCTGACAAGCTTCTATTCGGCGTAACAAGCGCAGTTCTTGCGCCCGGTTTTGCCAGTACACAATCCTGATGATGTGAACCTGCCTTCCAACATGATTACCCCTTTTCACGCCAAGTACTTTGCCCATGACCTGACACGAAGGCACGGTGCCAATGACGTTGGAAGGCTGTCGCAGTCTCTGTTCGATGCCAGTGTTGATCTGAATCCACACCAGATTGAGGCAGCTTTGTTTGCCTTGAAATCACCCCTATCTAAGGGCGTTCTGCTGGCCGATGAAGTTGGTTTAGGCAAGACCATTGAGGCTGGCATCGTGTTGTGCCAGTACTGGTCTGAGCGGCGCAGACGGTTACTGGTGATCTGTCCTGCTTCATTGCGTAAGCAATGGGCATTGGAATTGGAGGAAAAATTCAATCTTCCAGCGGTTGTTCTGGATGCCAAAACATGGCGTGACGCACTGAAGAAGGGGCAATCCCCCCTAAACCAGAAAGCCATCACGATCATGTCCTACAACTATGCCAACAGGATAAAAGAAGAACTTAAGGCTATTCAGTGGAATCTGGTGGTAATTGATGAAGCCCATAAGCTCCGCAATGCCTACCGTGAAAGCAACAAGATTGGTCAGGGTCTGCGGTGGGCTACTGAGGATTGCAGAAAGTTGCTGTTAACTGCAACACCTCTGCAAAACTCCCTTTTGGAACTGTATGGGTTGTCCACTCTCATTGATGAACACCTGTTTGGTGACGTAAATGCGTTTCGCAGCCAGTACACCACTGCGGGTGGTGATTTGGACGGTCTGAGGCAGCGCCTTTCCACGTTCTGTCGCCGTACCCTGCGCAATCAGGTGACTGAGTACATTCGTTACACAGAACGCCGTGCCATAACCCGACCATTTCGTCCTACCGATGATGAACACCAACTCTATGAGGCAGTGAGTGAATTTCTTCTGCGTCCAAACAGCTATGCCATTCCACAAAGGCAAAGGCATCTGACAGAACTGATCCTGCGGAAGCTGCTGGCATCGTCTTCACTTGCTGTGGCTGGTACTTTGGAAACCATGAAGACGCGACTGGAGCTACTCCGTGACGAGAAGGTTCAGGACGACCCTGACTTTGCTGAAGCCCTGATCGGTGAGGAAGATATTGAAGAAGACCTGTTGGATGAAATACTGGGTCTTGATGAGCAGGATGAAGACGATAAAGAAATTGCACCTCAAGGCATAGATCGAAAGCAACTGAAAGAAGAAATTGACGTGCTGGCAGGTCTGGTGAGTTCAGCACGGCGCATTGGCACCGACACCAAAACCAGAAGCTTGTTGAGTGCCTTGGAAATTGGCTTTCAGCAGATGGCGGTTACGGGTGCCCAACGCAAGGCATTGATCTTCACGGAGTCCCGCCGCACTCAGGTTTACCTAAAGGACTATCTGGAAGCCAATGGCTATGCTGGTCAGATTGTGCAGTTCAGTGGAACGAATAACAGCCCTGAAGCCTCTGCCATTTATGAAAACTGGCTGTCTGCAAACCAAGGCACTGGCAGGATTGCTGGCTCTCGTGACATTGATATTCGCACTGCCTTAATCGAGAATTTTCGGGATAAATCCAGCATTCTGATTGCCACCGAAGCTGCTGCTGAAGGGGTCAATATCCAGTTTTGCTCTCTGGTGATCAATTACGACCTGCCTTGGAACCCCCAGCGTGTTGAACAGCGAATTGGTAGGTGCCATCGTTATGGTCAACAACATGACGTGGTGGTCATCAACTTCCTTAATGAACGTAACCAAGCGGATCGCCGCGTTCTAGAACTGCTGACAGAGAAGTTCAATCTGTTCAATGGTGTGTTTGGTGCATCTGACGATGTGCTGGGCAGCATCGAGTCAGGTGTGGATTTTGAGAAGCGCATTCTGTCCATTTATCAGGAGTGCCGTACCCCTGATGAAATTGAAGCCGCATTCAAAGCCCTGCAAACCGAAATGGATGAGCGCATCCAAGCTCGGATGAGTGACACCCGAAAGATGTTGCTGGAAAACTTTGATGAGGACGTGCATGAACGTCTACGTATTCAACTAACGGATGCCAAGACCCAGCTAGACAAGTTCAGCAAGCGATTCTGGTCAGTTACTGAACACATGCTGAACGGTGTAGCCCGATTTGACGATGCCGCCCTTTGCTTTGACTTGGAAAAGCCACCTACTACTGATATTCCCATTGGTAGGTATCACCTGATTTCAAAGTCCACCCCCCATAACACCGACAAGCCAGAAAACGACTTCGGTACTTTCCTTTACCGACTGTCTCATCCTCTTGGTGAGTATGTCGTTGACCATGCCAAAGCCTTAGACACACCTGCTGCGAAAGTGGTGTTCAACGTCAGCCAGCATCCCACTCGACTTCACATCGTTGAATCCTTAAAGGGTAAGCATGGCTACCTTGCGCTTACGGCCTTGGCTGTCGAAAGTTACGAGCGTGAGGAATTCCTCCTGTTCTCCGCCATTGATGACCAAGGTAACCCACTGGAGCAGGAAACCTGCGAAAAGCTGTTTAACTGCATGGCAGACAGTTCCGCCATTGCCAATATCCCAGTGGCTGTCGCAGAAAGACTGAAGGCTGAATCGGATCGTCATGCCAAAGCCACCATAAGCCAGTCTTTAGAGGGTAACAGCCGCCATTTCAATGAAGCGCGTGAGAAGCTAGAGAAATGGGCTGACGACTTGGTTCTGGCTGCTGAAAAGGCCCTGAAAGACACTAAGGAACAGATAAAGATTCTGCAACGTCAGGCTAGACTGGCTACCAATCTTGCTGAACAACATGAAATCCAACAAAAAATTCAAAAGCTGGAGAAGCAACAACGCAAACAGCGACAGGAAATCTTCCAAGTGGAAGACACCATCATTGAAAAGCGTGACACCCTGATCGAGTCGTTGGAAAAGCGGCTAACCCAAAAAACAGAATCTGAACGACTGTTCACCATTGAGTGGTCAGTCATTTAACGGAATTACCCTGAGATACCCATGAGCAAATACGACGACCTTGTACGCAAGCTGAAAGAGATATTCCAAATAGATCGTCCTGAACTGGACTTCGGTGTTTATCGAATTCTGAATGCGCGTGTTGGTGAAATTAACGATTACCTTGAGAACCGCCTGAAGGCGAAGGTCGCGGAAAGCCTGTCTGCATCTGGTGCCAGCAATCTAGATGGCTTAAAACGAGAACTTCAGGAGAAGGAAGAACAGTACCGTGGTGATGGTATTGATCCTGACACCGTTCCCAAAATCAAGGAGCTTCGTCAAAAAGTTGCTGATCTTGGATCGGGAGGGGCTGAACATGAAAATGCTGTCTTTACCCACCTGCTGACTTTCTTTTCGAGGTACTACGACAACGGCGACTTCATCAGCCAAAGGCGGTACAAGGGTGACACTTACGCGATCCCATATGCGGGTGAGGAAGTTGTGCTCCATTGGGCGAACAAAGATCAGTACTACACAAAAAGTGGCGAGAATTTTTCCAACTATGGATTTAAGTTAGATGATGGTCGCTCGGTGCGATTTCGTCTGATCGCCGCAGACACAGCAAAAGACAATCGAAAAGATAACGATAAGGAGCGGCGATTTGTATTGGTTGAACCGCATATTCGGAAAGTCGTAGATATTGATGGCTCTGAAAGCGAAGAAGAAGTCTTACCCATTGAAGAACTGAACTCTGAATTGGTAATCAAGTTTGAATACAAGGCAATGCCAAAGGGCAGCAAGCAGGAGACGTTAGTCAGCGAAGCCGTAGAGAAGATTTTTGAAAATTCAACAGTTAAATCGAATTGGCTCGATCTGGGGAAGCGGGAACCCACAGAAGGTAATCCGCAAAGAACGTTCCTAGAGAAATGCATTACAAGCTATACAACAAAGAATGCAGCGGACTATTTCATTCACAAGGACTTAGGCGGGTTTTTGAAGCGTGAATTGGATTTCTTTATCAAGAGTGAAGTCATGCATCTCGATGATGTTCAGGCTGCTGATAAATTTTCAGATATTGAAAAGTCGCTACGCTTGATCCAGACGTTGAGGGGAATCGCGTTAGACCTTATCGCCTTTCTCGCACAACTTGAAAATTTCCAAAAGCAACTGTGGTTAAAGAAGAAGTTTGTGGTCGATACGAGCTACTGCATAACTCTTGATCGTGTTCCTGAAAGTTTGTACTCATTGATTGCAGCCAATCAAAAGCAGTGGGATCAGTGGGAAAAATTGGGCGTTTTAGAAGGAAAAAAAGAAGACCTTTTTAATCAGTCAGTGATAGGTAGCGTGGCTTACCTAAAAGCTCACCAATTCTTGATGTTGGACACATCCCTGTTCGAGTTGTCTTTCAAGCACAACTTGCTTTCTGCTATTGATAACTTAGACGGTTCGCTGAGCGGAACTATGGTTCATGGGGACAATTTTCAAGCGTTGAACCTCTTGGTTGAGCGATATAGAGGGGAAGTCGATGCTGTTTACATTGATCCACCATACAACACTGATGCGGCTCCAATTTCTTACAAGAATGGATACAAGGACTCTTCGTGGCTTTCCCTAATCGGAAGTCGTTTGCCTGTTACATCCCTAGTCATGAAGCCAACGGGTGTACTTTGTGTGACCATAGATGACGTAGAAGTACATAATCTGAGAGGTCTTTTTTCTTCCGAATTTTCGGGTCAAGACTTACTTGGTGTGGTTGGCATAAAGAACAATCCAGCTGGACGGACTGGAACTGTTGGATTCTCAATCTGTCATGAGTATGCTTTGTTTTATGGGCGCTCTGATACTGCCCGTATTGGTCGTCTTGAACACAGTGCAGAACAAAAGGCTCGTTATAAAGAGCGGGACGAAATTGGTCACTTCGAGTGGACAAACTTCCGCAAGCATGGTGGCGTAAACACTTATAGAACCGCCCGACCTAGGCAGTTTTACCCAATTTACGTTCATGGCACTGCAATCAGAATTCCAAATATGGAATGGGACAACACAATCCGAAATTGGATCAATGTCGAACCGCCGACTAAAGTTGAAAGTGTCCTATTGCCAATTGACGAAGCGGGGCGTGAGCGTATTTGGGATTTTGTATCTGATACAGCTAAGCTAAATTTGCCTCATTTCCAAGTCAAGTGAGTGCGGTCACGAATCCTGATGGCCTTGGGTGACGTGGCGGCCAAGATGCGTGATGGGAATTGGGTGACCCCCCGCAAGGAACTTGATTAAAAGTTAATTTTGGGGGAGTCTCTTGTTT
>Ga0194061_1000245_pt1 | contig 32915 bp, 31 predicted proteins | sample SepL2221m_MetaG_FD_163423 | JGI IMG/M metagenome (GOLD analysis project Ga0194061, IMG submission 163423) | Anoxic zone freshwater microbial communities from boreal shield lake in IISD Experimental Lakes Area, Ontario, Canada - Sep2016-L224-21m | ecosystem: Environmental > Aquatic > Freshwater >... | reverse complement strand
CGCCAGCTTTATCTTTGAGCAGCGCGCCCTTGGAGTCGACTAAATTCTTCTGACCCAAGCCGGCAACAAATTGATTAGCCAGCGCAACCTTTGCATCATCTGCTGGCCCCACAAAGAGAATGAGAGTTGGGAACTGATTGAAGGAGGAGGTCGCCGAGAACTTCGCTATTGCGGTGGCGGCAAGGGAGGACTCTGACTTGTCGGGCAAGAATTTTGAGTTGTCATTCTTTTGAACCGTCGAAAGGCTGCCAAAGAGTGGGCCGACTACGCTGCCGATTCCCAACCAAATGATGGTCACCAGCGCCGCGAGCCAAATCGCCTTGCGGCCAGCAGTTTTGCCCCGTGCCGGTGCCAAATTTGATGACATTTAAAACTCCTAAAATTCGATCTTGTGGATTTCTCGCCAAACCCTACCTATCAAAGAGCCCATTTTCGCTCTCAAAATCGAGCAAAATCGCAGATTCCGCTCCCATTTAGCGAAAGTTCATCTACCCAATTAGGCTTGGGATCATGTCTCCTACCGCCACTGCCGGCATTGCCCTGAAGCGCCAAGGGCTGGTTGATTATGAGACCGCCTGGGCGTCACAGCGCAAAATCCACGAAGAGGTCGCTGCTGGGCTCCGTCCCAACACCCTGATTCTCCTAGAGCATCCTTCGGTCTACACAGCTGGACGTCGCACCGAAGATCACGAGCGACCAATGGATGGCACCCCCGTCATCAATGTCGATCGCGGTGGAAAACTCACCTGGCATGGTCCGGGACAATTAGTTGGCTACCCCATTATTAAACTGCGCCAACGAAACGAAGTTGTTGGCTTTGTGCGCGAAATCGAAACCGCGCTAATTGCTGCTTGCCAGGAATTGGGAATTGAAGCGGTTCGCTATTGCGAACGTTCCGGCGTCTGGTTGCGCGACGCTAATGGCGATCGCAAAATCGCAGCTATCGGAATCCGAGTAGCAAAGGGCGTAACCATGCATGGCTTCGCGCTAAATGTGAATCCAGATCTCTCCGCCTTCAACGCCATCATTCCTTGCGGTTTCACCGACTCTGGTGTCACTTCAATCTCCCAAGAACTGGGTCGGGATGTAACCATCGAGGAGATCTCTCCAATCGTCGAAAAATATCTTTATGAGGCTCTAGCTCGGGTGGCAGATTAAATGACAATTGCACCAGAAGGTCGTCGCCTACTTCGTATCGAAGCCAGAAATACCGAGACGCCAATTGAGCGCAAGCCCGAATGGATCAAAACTCGAGCCAACATGGGTCCGGAGTACACCAAACTCCGCTCGCTCGTGGTTACCGAAGGACTTCACACCGTCTGCCAAGAAGCAGCTTGTCCCAATATTTTCGAGTGCTGGGAAGATAAGGAAGCCACTTTCTTAATTGGCGGGGAACAATGCACCCGCCGTTGCGACTTCTGCAATATCGATACCGGTAAGCCCGGGCCATTGGATCGCGATGAACCTCGTCGCGTCGGCGAATCAGTTCGATCAATGGGCTTGCGTTATGCCACCATCACTGGTGTAACTCGCGATGACTTGGAAGATGAAGGCGCCTGGCTTTATGCCGAAACGATTCGAATGGTTCACGAGTTAAATCCTGGAACTGGCGTTGAAATGTTGGCACCGGATTTCAGCGGTCATCCACATCTGCTCAACCAAGTATTTGAAACGCGCCCAGAAGTATTCGCACACAATCTCGAGACCGTCCCTCGAATCTTTAAGCGGATTCGACCAGCTTTTCGCTACGAGCGCTCCCTAGATGTAATTTCTCAAGCTCGCGCATTCGGGCTTATTACTAAGTCCAATTTAATTTTGGGTCTGGGCGAAACTCGAGAAGAGATCACCAAAGCTTTAGAAGATCTGCATGAAGCTGGTTGCGATTTAATCACGATCACTCAATATCTTCGTCCAACTTTGAAGCATCACCCCGTAAAGCGCTGGGTTAAACCAAATGAGTTCGTTGAGCTCGCTGGCGAGGCTGAAGCGATTGGATTCTCTGGCGTAATGAGCGGTCCGCTAGTTCGTTCCAGCTACCGAGCCGGTCGACTTTACAAGCAGGCGCAAGAAAAGAAAGCGCTCCAAGCGAGTTCAAATAATGGCTGATCTGGTCTATCCCCCAGTTGTTGTAGCAATCAAGACGCTATGGCGCTACCTAGGTTTGAAATTCACCGTCTTCGGCGAGGCAAATATTCCCCGCAAAGGTGGCGCAGTACTGGCGATTAATCATGTTGGTTATCTTGATTTCGCGATCGCCGGCACCGCAGCGCTTCCCGTTAATCGTTATGTGCGCTTTATGGCAAAAAAGGAAATCTTCGATAACAAAATTGCCGGTCCACTCATGCGAGGAATGCACCACATATCAGTCGATCGCTCTAATGGTTCTGCCTCTTTTGTCGCGGCGCTGCGTGCGCTACGCGCGGGCGAAATCGTCGGCATATTTCCAGAGGCCACAATCTCTCGAAGTTTTGAAATCAAAGATTTAAAAACCGGAGCCGTCCGCTTGGCAATGGGCTCTGGAGTTCCAATTATTCCCACCATTGTTTGGGGTAGCCAAAGGGTTTACAGCAAGCGAATGAAACGCGACTTTAAGCGCAATGGATATCCAATAACGGTTGCCTTCGGCGAACCTCTGTCCGTAGAACGAGGCACCGACGTTGATGCTGCGGAAATTGAGCTCAAGAAACGGATGGTGGAACTACTTCACTTCGTTCAAGATCGCTACCCTGACTCTCATGTCGGCCAACGTTGGGCTCCCGCCCGATTAGGTGGCACCGCACCGACTCCTGAAGAAGCTCAAAAAGAGCACGATGAATTTATGGCGAAATTGAAGGAGAAGAACAATCCTTCAACACCTAAGAAAGAGGATGAATAACGATGGCAATCTTTAATCGCAAGAAGAAGCAAGCCCAAGCTTTGGCCAAGGGCGAGGTCGCAAAAGAGTCACAGCTGAAGGTCATCAAGGATGCCTTTAAGGTAACTCGTCAAGAGCGCCCACTATCGGTTCTCTGGATGCTTCTAATCTTCGTTACGGTTGCGGTAATCGGCATCATCTTCGGCTCTTGGGCCGGTCATCCGGTCTACTTCGGAATTCTTTCAATACCTTTAGCGCTACTTGCCTCCTTCTTCTTTTTCACTCGTCAAGCCAATAACGCCGCATACTCCTCGATCGAAGATCAGGTTGGAGCAGGCGCGAGCGTAATCATGGCAATCCGTAAAGGTTGGGAGACAACTCCCGCCGTAAACGTCTCTAAGAACCAAGATATGGTCCACCGCAGCGTTGGTCGACCCGGCATCGTGTTAGTCGCCGAAGGTAGCGGAGCGGTTCGTTCACTACTTAACGATGAGCGCAAAAAGATGGAACGTTTCGTTCCCGGCGTACCAATTCTTGAAATTATTGTGGGTGATGGCGAAGGCCAAGTTCCATTACGTAAACTTCAGAAGAAGATGAAGAAACTCCCTAAGAAATTATCTGCCAATCAGATGCGCGAAGTTCGCATTCGGCTCAAGGCAGTTGGTGGCTTGGCAATGCCTATTCCTAAGGGACCAATGCCTAAGAGCGCGAAGGCTCCGCGTCGATAATTACCAGCGTTAATTCGGTTGTCTTATTGGTTTGATTTCGCTCAAGGGTCCATCTCCCATTTGTGGCGTGGTCAAATAACCGCGAGCCCGCGCCTTTCTCAACTTGGTCAATTTCATTGCCATTGTCTGAGATAAAAACCTTTGTACGGCGATCACGAACTTGACTTATTTTGATCCATACTTCAGTGGCCTCACCATGTCTTACAGCGTTGGATAGCCCTTCTTCAATCAAGCCAATAATCCGATCCAAATTTTTATACTTGTCCAGAGCGCCACGAGATTCAATCTCAATATTGGTTACCAGAATTCCGTCCCATAATTTGGCAAGACGATTGACTTCCTGGAGCAGAACTCGGTTCGGATCCAATTCTACAAAATCAACGACCGTCAGTGCCGTCCTTACCTCGTTGAGCGCTCGATTCATGGCATCTTCATCTTCAACTATTTGAGAATTAGAAAGAACTAGCGCCGCAGCATTTAACCTCGACTGCACATGGCCGTGAAGATATCGTTCCCAATTGATATCACTCGCACCCACATTTGATTTAGCAACTATCATCTCGTGCTTTGACGCTCCAAATAATCTGATTTCTGATTCTATTTCACTTACCGACAAAAGTCCGGCCTGAGCTAAATAGCCAAAGAAAGTTAAAACTGTCAGGCGAATAACGAACATGTGAACCACTGCAACAGCAACCGAGTTGCTATAAGCCAATCCAGCGTAGGTCAGATATAACGTAATCACACCCATACCCAATTGCAGAATAAAGCCAATTCCTAAAGCCATTATTGGTTTGGAAGGATTTCGTCGAAAAAGAGCAACACCAACCAGGTGTCCAGAAAGAGTGGTAGCAGCGACCAGGAACAGTTGCAAAGGCAGAGAAGAATCGAAATCTGCCCTAAGGGAGTACTGAAAGGTGGCCAATATCATTGCTGCCAACAACCACTGTGTATTTAGCGGGCGGGCTTTTATACTGGAACGAAGTTGACGATAAATATCACCGGGAAATTCAAATAGGTTTAATAAACCCACTCTCGAAAAAGTATTGGGAGAATGCGAGCCATAATCAAAGCTGACCCTGCTTAGTCTTCTAGCGGCTTCTCGAATTTGAACTGGAATCAAAGGATGTCGTAAACCATAATTCTCAATTCGACGCGAAAGCAATTCCAGCTCCGCAGCTGCAGATTTTAGGAATTCTCTCTTTTTCGACTCAAGAGAATTCGGGGCCGAAGATTCATCAGATTTCAACGAATTGAATTCGTTACTTTCCAAATAGATCTGATGCAACGCAACTTTACGAAGGTGCTGATATCTAGTGAAACTTGACACAACTAGTGAATGCAAAGGTAACCAGAAAGCTCCAATGGATATGCCCGCAGCATAATAAGACCAAACATTAGAACTTCCGGCCTGACCTAAGAGTGTTTTATCCAAGGTTTGACCTAAGAGTGTGTTGCCTATCGCAAAATAGGTCGTTCCCAAAAGGCCGCCGAGCGCTCCTACCCCCATAATCGCCTTCGTTGAAAGAGACAAAATTCGAAATCGTTTCAGCCAACTATCAATCGATCGCCAAATACCGTAGACCAGCACGATGGTTGATATCTTCAGCAGAAACAAGGAGAGAAAGAGTTTGGCTGGAACGCCTAATTGAAGATTGGTCACGAGCGCGTTGATGAAAAATATTGAAAACATTGGCCTCTGATAACGTAAATTGATTCGCCATCTGAATAACCTTAGGTTTGGGGTTAGCTCCATCGCCGCTTAACGATGTTTCCCGGTAAGCGAAACGAAATGCCGAGTAATCAGTACCCTTTGATTCGTTTCCGGCTCGTTTGCAATTCTAAGCCGCTTTGCCAATCTAGAAATTGCGTTCTCGACAGATTTCAAATTTATCTGGTGGAGTCGCGCTATCTCGATATTGGACTTTCCAAGTGCAATTAACTTCATTAATTGGATCTGCGAATTGGTTAGAGAAATTTTGGGAAGCGCTATTTGTTCCTCTTGCGATAATTCCTTCTTAGTTTTTCTTTGATGTTCGAAAGCAGCCAAAATGGCTTTGCTAAGGATTTGAGAATTAACCATTTCGCCTTTGATGAGGTAAACGGTTCCGGCCGGAGCGTTGTCTTTAGAGACATGGACCAAACGTGGGTCTCTGTGAGAACTCAAAATCACAATGCCCATATTAGGAAAGCGACGTTTCACGACATGAGCTAAATCAAGCCCAGAAGGTCCTTCCCCCAGATCTAAATCAAATATGCAAACGTGCGGAGTGTTGTTTTGTAAGAATTCCAAAGTCTCTGCACTTGTGCCCAAAACTTTCATTACTTGGAAGCCTAGATTTTCTGTCATCTCGCGCATTGCAATCCGCGTGAATGAATCATCTTCGACAATTAGGACGCGCAGCCTGACCGTCTGCGCCGTCTCTTCAATTAACATGCCGAATTCTCGCAAACTTAAAACGATATTTCTCGCCGAAATTGACCCTTTAGTGAGGATCCGCACGCCTGTTGAAACCTGCGGAGGGGCAAACCCCCCTGTGGATTTCGAGGGGTTAGCTCTCGCGCCGACAATCTAAAGATTTCCTCGCAATTGCCCCGCAATTAAGTTACGGCCATGAATTTATTCCGGAAGCGAAAAGTGAAATCAGTTCAAAGGGTGCAAATCCTCCCGTTGATTCTCCTGCTTCTCTCGATTCTACCGATTGCCCTTTCTGCCACTTTGGGAGTGCATTTAAGCATCGTCCTGTCCGGAAGCATGAAGCCAATCATCCAGCCAGGAGATGCCCTTCTGACCAAATTGACCCCAGTTTCAAAGATCCACACCGGGCAAGTGATCGTCTATTACAGCTCCCGCTTAGGCATGGACGTGGCTCACCGAGTGGTCGCCAAAACAACTACGAATGGCCAGACAACGCTGACAACTAAGGGCGATTCCAATCCGTTGCCCGATGAATCCCTGACATTGGACAAAAACCTTCAACTTCCAGTTAATAAATTTGTAGTTCCGAAAATCGGTTATGTCTTTATTCGATTTCAAGGGATTTCAGGAAAATTTTTGCTTCTAATTCTTTTCGGCCTAACTTTCGGAATCTTTAGCGTCGTCACCTCCAACAGAGGTAGGTCAAAATCCAAAGCCAAGATCCAGCGAGAGCGATCCGCGGATGAATCTGAAATTCGAACGCTCTCTAATTCAAGAGCGCAGTTCGAGTACCCCACCACCAAACCCACTAACCAAAGGATAGAAAATGACTAGCAATTTCCTTCGTGTTATCACCCTTCAAGGTGCTAGCAAGTCCGTAAGAATAATGGCCCTTTTGGCCGTTGGTTCGTTAGGCGTGGTGGGAGTTACTTCCGCTACTTCCGCGAACTTGAACGCCACTGCATTTAACACAGCAAACCACCAAATCGACTCTGGAACATTGCGTTTAACGCTTGCCGATGTCGGACCTGGCGCTGGTTTCACCACGACCGTCTCACAAATGGCTCCCGGCGATACTGAATATCGCTATGTGACCTTGACTCAAGGAGCCAAGAACGTTTTGGGCTTAACCCCTAAGCTCCAAATTTCCGATTTTAACAGCACCCTTCTGACAACCGACAAAGTCCGCGGACTTCAGATCACGGTTCAGAACTGTGCAACTGCATGGACTGTTTCTGCTGGTAGCACCGCAGCAAGTTGCACCGGCGGCGCAACATCCGTTATTGCCAACACCTCTATTGTCAATCTAAAGACGTTGACAACTCTTAACAATTACTTGCTTGCAAAGAGCAATGTGAACTATTTGCAGTTCGCTATCAATCTGCCTGCTGGTAACGATGAGGCCACAGCAAATGGTTCACTTACCCCAACCATCAGCAATGGTTCACAAATCATCACAGCTGGTTCAATCTCAGGAAGCGTCGCTTCTTTCACTACTGCTTCAGCTGCTCAACTATCTGTTGGTGAAGTTTTCAGCATCGCGAACGCTGTCGGTGGCACTGGTTACAACACTACTTACACGGTTCTAACCTCCTCAGGTACAACAGTCACTGCTACCCCAGCAGTAAACCCAACTGGAAGCATGACATCCGGTACAGCTACTGAATCAACAATTCAGGAATTGACCGCTCTGATTACTTGGACCTTTTCCGAGACCCAGAGAGTCGCAACCTCGAACAACGCTTAATGAATAACCTATAACTCGCAATTAGCAAAAGGGAGGCCAGCAATGATGAAGTTAAAAGTCGCTGCTGGCCTCTCTGCGAAAAAACGAAGACGCAAGTTCAAAGCAATTAGATACTTAGCTGGTTCGCTCTCTCTTTTCCTAGGGCTAACTTTGGTGACTTCAGGTGCAATGGCAAAATTGAACGCAAACGCATTTAACCTGACCGCAACGCAGATTAAGACAGGCTCGGTTCGATTAACGCAAAGCGCATCGGGTTTAAGCGCTGGCTGGACAACACCGATATCCGGGATAGTCCCTGGCGATTCTCAAATCCGATATTTGAGTTTTACTCAAAGCACGCAAGGTGCCACAAGTCCAACGATCACAATTACCGATTCAGCTGCTTCGCTTCTTTCAACCAGTTCAACCAGAGGACTTCAACTCACAATCGACCGCTGTACGGTCGCATGGACCTTTACAGTAGGCAGCGCCATCGCTGGTACCTGCTCAGGCACTTCATATTCAGTTCTAGCTAGCAGCGCAATTTCAACGCTCTCGACCGCAAAAGCCTTAACCAATTTCAATACAACCGCCAGCGGAGTTAATTATCTTAAAGTGACCATCTCCCTACCCATTGGAACCTCTGAAACCATAATTGATGGCGCCATGTCTACTGCCGGAGCTGCGACCATATTCGGGTTGAGCGCCAACCTCACCTTAACTATCTCTGAGACGCAACGGGCTGCCGTTCTTAGGAATGCGTAACAGCTGAGATGAAATTGCGAATGGTTCTTAATTCGAGCGCGGCTTGCATTGCTCTGCTTTGTGGTGGCACGCTAATAACTTCATCAGCGGTCTCGGCTTTGACCTCGAGCGCCGCCGTAACGCAAGCTGCGAGCTCTGGCACAATCTCTGCTGGCTTTACCGAACAACCAACGGATCCAGATGCAAAGAAAGCGTTTTCATCGGGAACGGTTGACCCAAAAGTCGGAAATTTTGTTTCGCTGCACAATTTTGGAACCGAACCACTTAAATCTGTCACAGTTACAGTGCTCCGGTCAGCTATTAATGGCGTCATGTATCTTTACGCCTGTTCGGGTACTTGGACTGAGACCGCCGGCACGTGCAGCGTTTCAAAAACGGCAATCGTTACTCTTACCTCGGCATTAACTGGAAGTAGTTCCTTTACGGTTTCGCTAGCTCCTAACGCTTCCTCGCGGCTTCAACTTTGGAGCACCGTTGACAATATAACTGCGATTGTTTCAGCATCGGTCTCGAATTCCGACATCAGCCCGACCGTTCTAAATTATTAGCCGCGTTTGGACTAGGCCTTAACCACGATCGTCTGTGCCAACACATCGTGGTATCCCCGACCTTCTTTTGTGAAGAGAACCGGTAGAACCAAGACAATCAGAATGGTTCTGAGCAAAATTCGCAGAGGTGGCACAAAACCGCCGGTTTCGGCATCCACAACTTTCAGTCGAACCAACTTTTGACCCAAAGAAGCTTGCGTCAAAGCGGTCAGAATCGCTACTTCAGCCAAGAACACCAGCAAAGTTAAGAGCTGGAAGACTCCGGCGCCCTTGTTATGGGAATGAATATGAAGCAATTGCGCAACAAAAGAGGCGATGAAGTTGGCAGCTGTCCAGTCCAAGAAGATGGCTACGAAGCGGGGGCCAAATCGGGCTTGTTCCATGGCGGGAGCCTACTTGCCCAAACTCTCAACCATGACTTCAAGCCAAGAAACATTCCCGTAACATAAGGGTCACTTCCTCTTTATGCGCTTAACCTAACCTCTGCTTAACAACAACCCTCGCCGGTGAAGACACAGAGTTGCGTCTATCGGCACTTGTGAACACAACGGGAGCGCAATGTTTAAGAATTCCGCCGAAATCTTTGATTTCATTAAGAAGAACGACGTCAAATTAATTGACGTTCGTTTTATCGATCTTCCAGGTATCCAGCATCACTTCAACGTTCCAGTTGAATCATTCGATGAAGCCGTCTTCACCGATGGCTTAATGTTCGATGGTTCTTCAATTCGTGGCTTCCAAGCCATTCACGAATCCGATATGAAGTTGTTGCCGGTTCCAAGTTCTGCCTACATTGATCCATTCCGTACGGTCAAGACTTTGATCATTAACTTCTCGGTTCACAATCCAATCGACAACACTCCTTACAGCCGCGATCCTCGAGGTGTTGTTTCAAAGGCCGTTGAATATTTGAAGAGCACGGGTATCGCAGATACCGCCTTCTTCGCCCCAGAAGCTGAGTTCTACGTCTTTGACGCGGTTCGCTTCAACACCGGCATGAACGAGTCTTACCACCATATTGATTCTTATGAAGGTGCTTGGAATACCGGCGCGGAATTCGATGCCGATGGCACCCCAAACCGTGGCTACCGCACTCGCATTAAGGGTGGCTACTTCCCTGTCTCACCAACCGATCAATTCGCTGACCTTCGCGATGAAATGGTGATGAACCTGGGCAAAGTGGGACTTTTGGTTGAGCGCGCTCACCACGAAGTTGGTACCGCTGGTCAAATGGAAATTAACTATCGCTTCGCTGACATCCTTCAAGCTGGTGACGATGTAATGAAGTTCAAGTACATCATCCGTAACACCGCTTGGGAGGGTGGCAAGACTGCGACCTTTATGCCAAAGCCACTATTTGGCGACAATGGCTCCGGTATGCACGTTCACCAATCACTTTGGAAAGATGGCGTCCCATTGTTCTTCGGTGAGGGCTACGGCGATCTTTCAGATATGGCACGTTATTACATCGGTGGCTTGTTAAAGCATGCTCCTTCACTTCTCGCTTTCACCAACCCAACCGTTAACTCATACCGTCGCTTGGTCCCAGGATACGAAGCACCAGTAAACCTCGTTTACTCAGCTCGTAACCGTTCGGCTTGTATCCGAATTCCAATTACCGGATCCAATCCAAAGGCGAAGCGCATCGAGTTCCGTTGCCCAGATCCTTCATCAAACCCATACCTAGCTTTCGCAGCAATGCTTATGGCCGGCCTTGATGGAATTCAAAACAAGATCGAGCCACCGCTACCAGTTGATAAGGATCTCTACGAACTAAGTCCAGAAGATGCTGCAAAGATTCAGCAAGTCCCTGGCTCATTGGAAGCAGTTCTAGATAATCTAGAAGCTGACCATGAGTTCCTTCTAAAGGGTGGCGTCTTCACTCCGGACTTGATCGAAACTTGGATCGCGTTCAAGCGCAAAGAAGAAGTTGACTACGTTCGCTTGCGCCCACATCCTGCTGAGTTCGAGCTTTACTTCGACCTCTAGGAATACTCGTACAAAACCCTCACCAGAAATGGTGGGGGTTTTGTCATTTGTGGAGTTGTGGTGGTCGGTCGATCATTCTGACAGGCCTGCGCAATACGCCGATCAGAACACCGCTCAAGATAAAAAAGGAGGCCAATAAGATTCTTAGAGTGATTGGCTCCCCCAGTAGAGCTAGCCCGCCAAGTGTTGCAAGAGGCGCTGGGAGCAGTTGAATTATTCCCGACTGAGCCCGAGTGAGCGATGGCAGAACCGAGTACCAGATTCCATACCCGAGACCTGATGTAACGGCGCCAGAGAGAATCGCCAATCCAACACCTTTGAAGCCAATATGAATCGCGTGTCGGTGTATCAGTATCACCAGTAACCATAAGACCAACGCCAAAGGAACGCTGCGTACAAAGTTGCCGGCGGTAACAAGAACTGGACGATCTGCTCCTCGACCTCGAAGGGTGTAGCCGGCCCAGGCGAAGCCCGCGATGGACATAAGAAAAGCGCCAATTGGATTCGGACGCGATATTCCCGGCCCCAGAAGAGCAACCAAACCCATAAGGGCAAGAACTAAGCCGCAGCTTCCGGCAATTCCGGGACGCTCTCCCGATCTGAGCGCAGCAATAAACATGACCGTTTGCACAATGGTGAAGAGTACGAGCGCCCCGGTTGCAGCGCCCAGTTCAAGATAAGCGTAGGAAAACGCTGCCGCATAAATTAAGAGCAAGGTCGCGGAAGACCAAGAACCAGCTCCATTTAATTTTTCGCGATCTCTTCTGGTTGTAATCAGAGCGATCAACGCCAAGACGAGCGCTCCCGCCAAGAGGCGAAGCAAAGTAAATGTTCCAGGATCAATTCCGCGGTTTCCGAGGGCGGATCTGGCGATGACCGAATTCGCCGCAAACGCAATCATGGCAGCAAGTGCCAACATGGGAGTTCTCATTGACTATTTCGAGCGTTCACAAATGCTGCAACGCAAGCGCGGATTTCCTGATCACTATGGGATGCTGAAAGTTGGATTCGAATCCGTGCCTTACCCAAAGGAACTACGGGATACGAGAAAGCCACGGCATAAATCCCGCGTTCAAAAAGTCCTTTAGCCATGGAAACCGCAAGATGTTCATCGCTAAACATCACAGGAACGATTGGATGCTCCCCCGGTAAAATATCAAAACCATTTTCGATCATCAAACTTCGAAAGAGTTTGGCATTTTCCATTGTCTTGCGACCTAGCTGTGGATTAGCGCTCACGAGTTCCAGAGCTTTGATCGTGCCTGCGACCACCGCTGGTGCAACCGAATTAGAAAATAGATATGGTCTAGCCTTCTGACGAAGGAGATTAACAATTTCCGGATGCCGAGAACTTATATAACCGCCGGATGCGCCGCCGAGTGCTTTGCCCAGCGTTCCAGAGAGAATATCGATCCGATCTTGCACCCGGAAATATTCTGGAGTTCCCGCGCCGGTTTCTCCGATAAACCCCGTGGCATGAGAATCATCAACCATGACCAGAGCGCCATATTTTTCCGCCAAGTCACAAATTTGATTCAAAGGTGCAAGATAGCCATCCATAGAGAAGACGCCATCAGTAACAATCAAGATCGTGCGCGAACCTTGCGCGGCTTGCAATTGAACTTCTAAATCTGCCATGTCGCGGTTTGCGTAACGGAATCTTTTGGCTTTGCAAAGTCGGATGCCATCGATAATAGAGGCGTGGTTAAGCGAATCAGAGATGATGGCATCAGATTCATCTAGGAGCGCTTCAAAGACGCCACCGTTAGCATCGAAGCAGGAGGGAAAGAGAATCGTCGCTTGCGTTCCCAGCAAACTCGTTATCTTCTCTTCTAGAAGCAAGTGCTGCTCTTGCGTGCCAGCGATGAATCGAACGCTGGCCATGCCAAAACCATATTTATCTAGCGCTGTCTTGGCCGCAGAAATGACTTCTGGATTATCTGCCAATCCCAAATAGTTGTTGGAGCAAAAATTCAGGAGCTCCTTGCCGGCTGCCTGAACTGCGACCTGTTGGGGACCGGTGAAGGCGCGTTCGTTCTTTAGGGTGCCTTTCGCCTGCATATCTGCGAGGGATGCCTGGAGTCGTTCTATGAAGGATGGTGTGGAGTTCATCGTTAGCTCCAATCCAGAATAATTTTCCCGCAGTTTCCGGATCTCGCGAGATTGAAGGCCTCCTGCCACCCCGCGGCAGGAAATCGGTGTGTAATAACTTTAGAAATGTCCAAACCCTTTTGGGTCATGGAGTTCATGGAGTACCAAGTCTCAAACATCTCTCGGCCATAAATTCCTTTGATCGTGATCATATGAGTTACAACTTTGGCCCAATCGAATGAGATCGGATCCTTTGGTAAACCCAACGCTGCGATTCGGGCGCCATGCCCAACATTCGTCAGAATCATAGGCATCGCTGACTGGTGACCGCTCATTTCAAAGGCAACGTCAAAGCCCTCTTTCATACCTAACTTCTTCATAGTTACAGTGAGATCATCGGTCGCGACATTGATCGCAGCATCTACTCCCATTTCCCGCGCCAATTTCAATCGATATTCGTTCACATCGGTAATGACAATAAAGCGCGCGCCTACAAATCTGGCGATCGCTGCAGCCATAAGTCCGATTGGTCCTGCCCCAGTGATGAGTACATCTTCGCCCACGATGGGAAAACTCAAGGCGGTGTGTACCGCATTACCCAGCGGATCGAAGATTGAAGCTAATTCCAAATCAATATCTTTGGGATGCAGCCAGATATTGCTTTCAGGAATGACGACATATTCGGCAAAGGCACCGTCGCGATTTACTCCGATTCCAATGGTGTTCATACATAAGTGACGTCGGCCAGCGCGACAATTTCGACACAGCCCACAGACAATGTGTCCTTCGCCCGAAACCAAATCTCCTACTTTTACAGAGGTTACATCTGCGCCGATTTCACTGACTTTGCCAACAAATTCGTGGCCTGGAATAAATGGTGGCTGCAAATTCTGGTCCGCCCAAGAATCCCAACTTTCGATATGAAGATCGGTTCCACAAATGCCAGTTTTCAGAGTCCGGATCTTTACTTCGTGCGGGCCGGGTTCTGGTTCGGCAATCTCGATCAGCTCTAAACCTGATCCTCGAGTGGCTTTGTAGAGCGCTTTCACTTCATCCTCATTGCTCAAGAATGGCAGATAAGGCTGGTTCGGACTAGCAAAGTTAAGCGCTGACTCCGACAACTAGTGGCTGAGTAGAGCCTGCCAAGGTGACTTCGACCGATTTGATCTGGGATTGCGGCAGCGCCGAGGTTGCGGCGAGCCCAACCGCTTTAGAACCACTTGAACTCCATGTGGCGATGATCGACCTTCGCCCCGAAGTATCAATGACCGCCAGGTCATAACTGGTCGATGATTGCCCATATCTTGGAGTGGCGGGGTAAGAGCAGTTCCAATCAAAGCGGGTGCCCCAAGCTTTGCTGGTGATCCGCAAACTTGCGGTCATAACCTGAGGTTGCAAATTGGTGACCCGCATAGGTGTGCCAATTGAATTGCTATCTGAAGTTGCAACACTACTTGAAGAGTGGACCAATACGCCCGTCGTGACTCCAACGCTGATTGAAATAATTGCTGCAGCAACAATTCCAATTGTCAGTCGAATTCTTGTCTTCCTACGAACTTGTTCAGCCCGCTTGGCTAACTTTTGAAGAAAGAGCGATTCGTCGCCGGAATCAACGCTCGATTCGGTTATTGCGCCGTCTATCAGCCCGACCGCGGTTTTAGAATCAAGCTTTCCTAGAATTCCCGGAATGCCAGCGAAGAACGAAACGGCGCCAGAACATTCATCGCAATGCGCAAGGTGGCTCTCGTATTCTCGGCGCTCTTCGTGACTTAAGGCGCCAAGAACATAGGCAGCATCCCAATCTTTAAAGGGGTCGTCGAAATCAGTCATTGTCCTGCACCTCTCTCCTGGAGTGAAAGCCGAAGCGCTGCAAGTGCGTAATGCAGTCGAGATTTTATGGTTCCTATTGGGACTTCTTCTTGTCGAGCAATTTCAGCAACCGAGTTACCCAGGTAATAGGCGCTAACAATCGCTCTCCGATGAACTTCGCTTAACGTAGCTAATACGTCGGAAACTAGCCATGCATCCAAAACAGCATTGGTCTCATCCGCGGTTGGAAGTTCTGGTAGCACTTCGGTTGTCGACTCTCTTCGAAACCGTGCGCTTCGTCGATCATCTATCACCAAGTTCCGAGCTACCGTGAATAACCAAGCTCTGGCCGAGTCGTTGCCCTGTTCCAGTATTGAAGGATGCTTCCAGGCCTTCAATAACGACTCCTGGACAATATCTTGAGCCAACCCACTGTCTGCCGTCATCCGATAGACATAATTGAAGAGCGACTGCCGGTGGGCTTGTGAAAGCGCCAGAAGCAGATCGTCTTGATTGCTCTTCAACTTTTTCATAATGGTTCCTAGTCACATAACGAACTATCAGGGCAAAAGGTTCATTTGATTTGGGGCCGTTAAGAAGTGAACTTTAATGGGAGATAACTCGTTAAAGGGGTAACTGAGAACATCAAATGAAAGAAGGTACCGGCCTTGAACCTGAAATTGATTGGCAAACTCTCGCTCTCTGTAGCTTTGGCACTGATTGCTGGATCGGTATCCACCGCCACAGCTTTCAGCGGCGATATTGGCGTAGGTGCCTCTTCGCTGGGAAATATCATCATCGATGGCAAGGGCATGACCGCCTACTACTACGACCGAGATGTTCCGAATTCCGGCGTTAGTACCTGCACCGGCGCTTGCCTGACTCATTGGCCGATCATTGCTTTCGCTACATCCACTCCGGTTATTCAGGGAATTAGCGCAAAGGTCACGATCATTGCCGCAACGAATCAGATAGTGGTTAATGGCCGCCCGATTTATACCTTTGCTGGCGATGTAAAACCAGGAGATACAAATGGTCAAGGAGTCGGCGAAGTTTGGTACGTCATCTCCCCCAGCGGAGTTGAATTGACGCCCGCGGAATTAGCTAAGGCAACCGCCGCACCGAGCGCCTCACCAACTGCAACAGCGACACCAAGCCCATCAAAGTCGCCAAAAAGCCCAATCGTGCCTAAAAAGATTATCTCCAAGAAGAAGGTGGCCAAAAAGAAAGTAGCAAAACCAACGGCAGCCAAAGTAGCAGTTGTCAGAGGAACTGGAAAAGGTTCTTACTAGATAGCCCCTAAGCGCATGAAGAACCCCGCAGCTTTGTAAGTTGCGGGGTTTTGCTTTGGTAAGTTCTGCTCATGAGCCACGACCGCGAAATAATGAGTTACGAACTTTTCGGTAATGCAATCCGAGAACTAGCCCAGACCATTAAGAATTCTGATTTCGAACCAGATGTTCTGTTGAGTATCGCTCGCGGTGGTTTGATCGTTGGTGGCGCTTTAGGTTATGCAATTGGCGTAAAGAATTCGTTCGCGATGAGTGTCGAGTTCTACACCGGTGTCGATGAAAGATTGCCTATGCCGGTAGTCCTGCCCCCAGTACCCAACAAACTTGACCTAACCGGGTTGAAAGTTTTAATTGTCGATGATGTTGCCGATTCCGGTGAGACCTTAAAGTTGGTCCGAGATTTCTGCGAAGGCGTCGTTGCTGAAGTTCGATCAGCAGTTCTCTACGAAAAACCAACTACTTCCGAGAAACCAGACTTTAGTTGGCGAGCCACCTCGAAGTGGATTGAATTCCCGTGGTCAGTTTTGCCACCAGTCGAGCGAAACCTGGGGTAAAGGCTCTTCCTCAAATCATGAGACCATTGGCCAGTGATTGCCACCCAAAGCGTTGAACTCCGTGCTGGAGCCCGTTTGCTCGTTTCCGGGGTATCTGTACGTATTAACCATGGCGATCGAATCGGATTTGTTGGGCGAAATGGCGCTGGAAAGAGCACTTTGGCCAAAGTTTTGGCGGGCGAGAACCTGCCAGCTGGCGGCCAAGTAACCAGAACGGGCAGTATCGGCTATCTCCCTCAGGATCCTCGCACTGGCGATCAAGAAGAGACGGTTATCAACCGGATTCTCTCGGCTCGCGGTTTGGACCAAATTGTCACCCGGATGCGCAAGGCCGAAGAGGCCATGGCGACCGCCAACGAGGCGGAATTGGAATTAGCGCTGGATCGATATTCCCGCGTTGATAGCGAATTCAACGCCGCCGGCGGCTACGGCGCCTCTGCTGAAGCCGAATCCATCGCCACCAACCTGGGTTTGCCCGATCGACTCTTTGATGAACCGCTAGAAGTCCTCTCTGGCGGACAGCGTCGACGTGTAGAGCTTGCTCGCTTGCTATTTAGCGGCGCTGAAACCCTATTACTTGATGAGCCAACCAACCACTTGGATGCCGAATCAATTACTTGGTTACGCGATTATTTGGCTAAATACTCTGGTGGCCTAGTTGTGATCTCGCACGATGTTTCTTTGATCGAAACCGTAGTGAACAAGGTTTTCTACATCGATGCCAACCGAAATGTTATTGACGTTTACAACATGGGTTGGAAGAAATACCTCCAACAACGAGAACAAGATGAACATCGCCGTAAGAAAGAGCGTGCAAACGCCGAGAAAAAGGCTGCCATCCTCGAGAAGCAAGGCGAGAAAATGCGCGCCAAAGCATCGAAGGCAAAAGCTGCGCAAGGAATGTTGCGTCGAGCCGAGCAATTGGTTTCCGGACTTGAAGATGTGCGCAAGAACGATCGCGTTGCAAAGCTGCGCTTTCCGACTCCAGCACCTTGTGGCAAGACACCGCTTACTGCGGAAGGTTTAAGTAAGTCATACGGCTCCCTTGAAGTGTTTACCGATGTTGATTTAGCGATCGATCGAAGTTCCCGCGTGGTGATCTTGGGTTTGAATGGCGCCGGTAAGACGACCCTGCTTGGAATTTTGGGTGGCGATAAAGAGTCCGATACCGGTGAAGTTGTTCATGGTCACGGCTTAAAGATCGGTTACTACACCCAGGAGCACGAATCTTTGGATTTCGAACGAACAGTTCTGGAAAACATGCTGGCTTCGGGCGAGAAAATCGGCGAGCCACAAGCACGACAAGTCTTGGGTTCGTTTCTGTTTACCGGCGATGACGTTCACAAACCGGTGAAAGTTCTTTCGGGTGGCGAACGAACTCGGTTGGCCTTGGCGACGCTAGTGGTTGGATCAGCAAACGTGCTGTTACTGGATGAACCGACAAATAACTTGGATCCAGCTTCCCGCGATGAAATTTTGGCAGCGCTTGGTGAGTATCAAGGTGCTGTTGTATTGGTAAGCCACGATGAGGGCGCCGTCCGCGCGTTAAAGCCTGATCGAGTATTGCTACTTCCAGATGGCGATGAGGATCTGTGGAACGAGTCCTATTTAGATCTCATCGCCCTGGAATAATTACTGCTAGCTTCGAAGTGCAACCGCAATTTCACGGAAATCTTCAACTAAGCGATCAATCTCTTTCTGGCCATGAGCCAAGCTGATCAACCATTGCTCATCAAGTCCCGGAGGCGTGATGATGCCACGGTTAAGCGACCATAACCAAGAAAGTTCAGCTACCTCAAAGTCAGTAGCTTTGTAATCTCGATAGTTACGAACTGGCTCTTCTGACCAAGTAACACACCCCTTGATCCCGAAGCCAACCGTGTGAGCTGGAAGTTCATACTCATCGATGATTTCAGTAATTCGGTTTAGCGCTTGATAGTTAAGCCGTTCCGCCTCACCAAGTGCTTCAACTGTGCAGAGTCGATCCATAGCGCGAACACCAGCCATGGCCAATGGATTTCCGTTAAAGGTACCAAAGTGCGCCATGCGATTGTCGGCAACCGCATCCATGATCTCTTTGCGACCACCAAAAGCGGCCAATGGCAATCCGCCGCCAATCGATTTGGCAAGACAAATTAGATCTGGCTTTACACCGATTCGTTGTGCTGCCCCCTGTGGGCCAGCCGTCAAACCTGTCTTCACTTCGTCGAAAATTAGCAAGACACCGTACTGATCGCAAAGCGCGCGAACAGCAGCCAGATAGCCTTCATCAGGAAGAACAATTCCCAAGTTCTCAAGAACTGGTTCCATGATTAGGCAAGCAATTGAAGGGGCATCTGAAACAAAGCGACGCTCAAGTGCATCAAGGTTATTGAAGGGAACTACGAAAACCACACCTGGATTTGTTCCTGGAGTAATTACTGGATTTGGGTCATCGGCTGGACCAGCTTCAGAGAGCGCTGGTTTTGCCGAAACAGTTAACGGGTCATAGCTGCCGTGGTAGCCACCTTCTATTTTCACAATCGCTGGCTTGCCAGTGAATGCCTTTGCAAGGCGCACTGCGTACATCGTCGCTTCAGTTCCCGAGTTGGCGAATCGAATTTGATCGATATTGAATCGCTTGCACAGAAGCTCGGCACCATTTCGAGAAATTGGAGATGGCGTAACAAAGAGAGTTCCTTGTTCCAATGAAGCCTTAGTCTCTTTAACAACCTCTGGGTTCAAGTGTCCGGCCAACATGGCGCCGAATCCCATTGAGAGATCCAAGAGCTCGCGACCATCGACATCGGTCATGTACGCGCCTTTTGCAGAGACGATCGAGATTGGATATGGATCCCAGTGTTGAAAACTAGATGGCACTCCCATTGGGATGCTTTGGTGAGCTAAGGTGTTTTCAAGGCCAGAGGCGAGCGTTGATTTGGTGAAGTTTTCCCATTCCGAAGCCAATAATTTTGCTACCTTGGTTCGGTCAACAGGACGGGCATTCTTTGGTAACTTGCGAAACGTTTGAGGTTCTAGAGTTCAGGTCATTTTAGAAATGTGATCGCGTTATTAGTTGGCCGAAGCCAATTTTTTGCGAACATTCTCCTTTATGTTAGGTGGCTGCACTTGGGTACAAGAGCAGTTTCTTGTTGGTGAAGGTATCAGAAAGTCGTTGAATCTTCACCTATCATTAGCGGTTTTGGCTGACTTTGGGGCAATTTCCCTGAAAAAGAGGGAAGCATTTGGATGTTTTTTGAAAAAAGATCCAATCCCAAAGGGCTACTTGAGAGCCATTTCTAGCATCTCGTTATAACGCGCCGAGGCAAAAAGTCGCCGTGAATCCTCGTATTTTTCCATTCCCCAATTCCAGAAATCGAAATCAATACTAGAAATGCCATCTTGAATCGAAGCCCATAGCGTCCAACCATATTTTGCCATGACAGCGTATAACCAAGCGCGCGCAAATTGTTCCGGGCGATCGCCTCCGAAGTAATGCGTTACAAGTTCCTCCAGCGCTTCGGTTTCGAGCACCGCCTCAGACCAAATGTTACCGAGTTCAAAACAGCGATCATTATTTCCCGAATACTCGTAGTCGATCAGAAAGATATCGGTCCCATTGTCAATAAAGTTTCCTGGAAGGAGATCGTTGTTACACGGGACCAACGGCTCGGCGTTTACAGCTAATACCCGCTTTAGATGTTTAACTTCGCCGCTCAACTCTTGATAATCGCTCGGGATTCGAAATCCTTTCTCTAATACGATTTTTAGGTAGCTCTGTTGAATATTGAACATATTGAATTCGCGGTCAAACATTTTTGCCGTGTGTAATTTCCGACAGGCGATGGCAACTCGATCCAGGTTACTTCGAACCTGTCCAGAGTCGAAGGTGTGACCATCTAGGTACCCGATAACTAACAGTCCTTGCCCTGGAAGAAAGTCATAGACCGGCGCTCCCACACCCGATTCAGCTGCGATTTTGGTATTAGCAAACTCTGAGTCACGATTAATAGAAAGGTACGAGGAGTCATTGCTTGAGATTCGAGCAACGTATTTTCCGGTTGGAGTAGTGATCGCGATATTGCGATTAGTTAAGCCACCAGAGAGTTCTTGAAGGTTGGTTCGATCCTTTAGAAAAGCAGACTGGTCTAGCAAAGTGCCATACTGAAGTTCCAGTTGCGCCGCATCGTTCTCACTTGGAGACAAAGCCATTTGCGCAGGATACATTTCAACTATGGCTTCTAACGAGCTCCCGACCCGAGCAAAAATAGTAATTATTGGTGGCGGAGTTGGTGGCACTTCCGTGGCCTATCACTTGACCGCCATGGGCGAACGCGATGTGGTTCTTCTAGACCGTAGTGACCTGACCAGCGGCTCCACCTTTCACTCGGCGGGATTGGTTGGCCAACTAAGAGCCGATCCCACACTTACCAAGATGAATATGCACTCGGTTGCCCTGTACCGGGAACTTGAACTCTCAGATACTCCCCCGGGCTGGAAAGAATGTGGCTCGATCAAACTAGCCTCCAGTCCCGAGCGCATGGAAGAGATCCGCCGACAAATCGGCTGGGCTCGAACCTTTGACTTAAACCTTCACGAGATCTCACCAAAAGAGGCACAGGAGCTCTTCCCGCTAATTGATTTAGATGGCGTGGTTGGAGCCTGCTACCTGCCGACGGATGGCCAAGTAGATCCATCGCAGTTGGCGCAGGCGTTAGCCAGCGGAGCGCGAAAGAATGGTGCGCAAATCTTTACTCATACTCGAGTCACTGCCATTTCCACTAAGGCTGGACGGGTGACTGGCGTTCAAACCGACAAGGGCTTTATCGAAGCTGAGATCGTGGTCAATTGTGGCGGCATGTTTGCCCCGGAAATCGGGCGATTAGCAGATGTTCGAATTCCGATTGTTCCAATGAGCCATCAATATTTAATAACCGAAAATTTCCTTCCCGCCGGAACTCCTGCGCTGCCATCACTTCGCGACCCTGATCTGTTGATCTACTTCCGCCAAGAAGTGAGCGGCTTAGTTATGGGCGGCTATGAACGCGAATCCCGACCTTGGACCGCTTCGCGCGAACATTTGGATTCAATACCATCGGACTTCAATGGAAAGTTACTTCCCGAGGAATGGGAACGTTTTGAAGAGATTGCCATCAACTCCCAAAAGCGCATTCCAAAAATGGCCGACATAGGTGTTAAGAATTTCATCAATGGCCCGGAGGGTTTCACGCCTGACAACGAATTCTGCTTGGGTGAAACTAGCGTCGGTGGCTTCTATGTTGCCGCTGGTTTCTGTGCACATGGAATTGCTGGAGCTGGTGGCATTGGGAAAGTTGTCGCGGAGTGGATTATTGCTAAAGAACCAACTATGGATTTGTGGCACATGGATATCAAGCGCTTTGGAGAATCCTACAAATCACCAGCATTTACTCTGGATCGAATTCAAGAAAATTACGAACAGTATTACGACATCCACTATCCCCTTGAGGAACGGTTATCTGCGCGCCCCGCTAAGAAATCACCGATATATGACTGGCATGCCGAACATGGCGCGACCTTCGGCGAGAAAGCCAGCTGGGAGCGGGTAAATCACTACGCCGCGCAAAAGCCAGATGAGAGCACTCGTCCTTATGGTTGGGCTGGCAAGAATTGGTCGCCTGCAGTGCAAGAGGAACATCGAGCAACGCGTGAAGTCGCTGGGCTTTATGACGAATCCTCTTTTGTGAAGATTTCAATCACCGGAGATCGCGCCAGCGAATTCTTGAATTTAGTTTGCGCTAACAACATTGATAAGGGCGTTGATCGAACGATCTACACCCAAGCCCTTAATTCGCGCGGTGGGATCGAATCCGATTACACCGTAACTTGCGTTGCCCCAAACGAGTTCATGATCGTTACCGGCACCGCATTTGGTCCACACGACATTGGCTGGCTGGAAAAGATGAGGCGCGAACTTAACTACGAAGATGTCGTTATAAAAGACGCTACAACTACGCTGGCGGTTTTTGGAATTTGGGGACCAAAGGCTCGCGAGATCCTGCAGGCGACTACAACTTATGACCTATCCGCCGCCAATTTCCCCTTTATGCATTCTCGAATTATTGAAATTGCGGGCCACTTGGTTCGGGCGACAAGAATTACTTATGTTGGTGAATTAGGTTGGGAACTTTATTTACCAACTGCAATTGGTGCAGAAATCTGGCAAGCGCTTTGGAGCGCCGGCGAACCGATGGGAGCGCGCCCGTGCGGTTATCGCGCAATCGAATCGCTTCGGCTCGAAAAGGGATACCGAGCATGGGGTGGCGAAATCAACACCGAAACAACGCCATTGGAAGCCGGTCTGGAATTTGCCGTAGCAATGGCGAAAGAAGATTTTCACGGCCGCCACGCCTTGTTGGAAAATCCGACACCGATACGCAAATTAGTTGCCATCACCTTTGACGATATTCGCCAGGTGCCACTGGGCAACGAACCGATTCGCTACCAGGGCGCGATCATTGGCCGCGTTAAGAGCGGCGGCCAGGGTTACACCTTGGGCAAAGCAATTGGCTACGCCTATCTGCCAATTTCGCAGGCAATAGTTGGAAATGTCGTCGAGGTCGAGTTCTTTGGCAATTGGCACCCGGGCACAATCTGCGCCGAACCGCTATTTGATCCAACTAGCTCTAGAATTCGCAGCTAGTCCTTTTTCTCTAATTTTCAGGAGCCACAATGTCTAAGCCAGTCATTCTCGCAATTCAGAATGATCCAACCGATCCCCCACATTTGGCTGGTCGCTGGTTGATGGAGATTGGTTTTGAAATCAAAATTCTTCGCGCCTTTGAAGGGGAATTTGTACCCGCCACAGTTCCTGATGGGATTGCAGGCTTGATGCCGCTAGGTGGACATATGGGCGCACTTGATGACCATATTGCTGATTGGCTTCCTAATGAGCGCGCACTTCTGGCCGATGCAGTTGCCCGAAATATTCCAATCTTTGCGATCTGCCTAGGCGCGCAATTATTGGCCGAGGCAACTGGCGGCACTGTTGCCCGTGCTGAAGTTGGTGAAATTGGGATTTACTCAATCGAGCTTTCGGCCGATGGTGAATCGGATCCAATCTTGACCGTCGACTCTGGCGCCTTGGTTGCCCAGTGGCATGAAGATTTTGTTCAAGTGCTTCCACCTGCTGCAGTTCACCTGGCATCCAGCGCTTTGTGTCCCAATCAGATCTATCGAATCGGCGAGACGACTTACGCGGTTCAATTTCACCCTGAGATCGACACCAGCATCATTCGAGATTGGGAATCGCACGCCGATAACGCCTTTATCGAATCAGGTAAGCACACTGTCGAACATGAGATGGCGGCGGCCGAAGCAGAGTTGGCCCGGATCTGGAAACCAGTCATACAAAATTGGGGTCGCCTAGTTTTAGGTTGACTTAAAAAGTAACGCCCCACTTGATTTTCCAAGTGGGGCGTTACTGATTTTAGGTTCTGTTTAGAGGTTAGAGATTGGTCCCTTGAACCACTTCTTTGCTGACAGATGCCACCAAATCCAGATGCCGATAAGTACGCCACCAGTCAAAATTGGCGCGTAGTTAACTGCGGTCCAGTTGAAAGCCTTATTTCCAGGCGTTCCTGCTGGCGAGGTTGGCAAGATGAAGTAGAACGAGATGACAACGATCTCAGCAACGGCTGCGGTGCACATCCACTTGTACTTCGAACCCAAGTTCCACGCGCCTACCTGGAATGAGGAACCAGCCTTCAAACGCAAGAAGATTGGGATCATGAACGATAGATACAAAGAGATTACGCAGACTGAAACAACCGCGTAGAAAGCGGTTGGCACGCCGGCAGAACTCTTGTAGAGAGCAGGAAGTGTCATGATGACACCGGCTACGGCTGAAACTATTACCGCATTAAATGGTGTGCCCTTTGCGTTGACCTTGCGAAGCGTCTTGCTTGCTGGAAGTGCGCCGTCACGTGAGAAGGCGTACATCATGCGAGAGCAAGAAGTTAAGCAAGCACAGACACAGAAGATTTGACCAACAGTTGTAATGAGAATGACGAACTTAAAGAGCGCGCCACCACCAAGAGCTCCGTCGATGATCGCAATTACGCTGCCGATTCCGAAGGGATTTACCTTTGGATCGGTTGAGTTGATTACATCGACATTTGTTGCTGCCCACAGGAACGATAGAAGTAGAAGATAACCACCGATTGCTGAGTAGAAGATCGACTTCCAAATTCCCTTAGCGGCATTGATATGTGCGTTATGAGTCTCTTCGGACAAGTGCGCGGAGGCATCAAAACCCGTGATGGTGTACTGCGTTAGCAATAAACCAAGCGGCATAATATAAATCCAGAAACTATGAATACCGCCACTTGCAAAACCAGAGTTATTGATTTGCGTGGTGAAGATCCACTTTAGGGATTGATGATGAGCTGGCTTCAAGAACATCACCAAGATGATGATTGCTGATCCAAAGACGTGCCACCAAACCGATACGTTGTTGAAGACCGCCAACAAGTGGTGGCCAAATATGTTAATCAAAGTGGCGAATAAAATGATGATCAGGAAGAGAACGAATTGCTGCTTGATGTAGTCGCCACCCATAAATTTGGCTTCAAAACCTGGGAAGTAGAAACCGAGCAAGGTATTGATGAAGAAGGTGACGCCGTAACCTACAGATGCGGTTACTGAGACCAAGCCAACCAAGTTCAACCAACCGGTGTAGAAACCAGCTTTAGCACCACCGAGTTTGGATGCCCACCAGTAGATACCACCCGATGTTGGGAAGGCGGAGGCAAGTTCGGACATACAGAAACCAATGATCAAAATGAAGGCAGAAACAACGGGCCAACCAATGGAGATTGCTACTGGACCGCCGTTGTTCCAGGCCTGAGCAAAGGTGGTAAAGCACCCAGCCAAGATTGAGATGATCGAGAACGAAATTGCGAAGTTTGAGAAACCCGACCAAGTTCGGTGAAGTTCCTGCTTGTAACCGAGGGCGGCTAACCGGGCCTCGTCATCGCCTTGAGTCTGATTCGACATTCATATCCCCTTCTAGAAGTTATGCAGAGTGTGCTCCCTCACATCTGTGATTACCAGCACCCGCGGGATGAATTCACAGAAATGTTCAGAAATCCAGTTATCAACTTTTCGCTTCATAAGTTGTTCATGAGTGCATGTCACGCCAAATTGAGGTAGCACTCCCCCCGCCTAAAGATGCTTGCATTCCCAATTTCTTGTGGAATGCTCACGCGCAGGAGGAAAAACATGACACTCATGGGTAAAAGACTCACCTTGGATCAATTAAAGGCTGATGTCGCATCAGGAAAGATCGATACAGTCGTAGTTGGCGCCACCGATATGCAAGGTCGCCTTCAGGGAAAGCGGATTCACGCCCCCTTCTTTATCGAAGACACGATCAAGAATGGCACCGAAGGTTGCAACTACTTATTAGCGGTCGATATCGATATGAATACCGTGCAGGGTTATGACATTTCTTCCTGGGACACTGGATATGCCGATATGGGGATGCATCCAGATTTCGAAACTCTTCGCTACCTCCCGTGGCACCCCGGCACTGCCATGGTCATCGCCGACTTTGTTGACCATCACCACCACGGAATTTCCGTCTCACCTCGAACCGTCTTAAAGACCCAGCTTGAGCGACTCCACAAAGCGGGAATGGTGGCCCTTTGCGGTACCGAGCTGGAGTTCATCGTATTTAAAGAGACCTTCGAAGAGGCGTGGGACAAGGGCTACACCGGTTTAACCCCCGCCAATCAATACAACGTCGATTATTCGCTAACTGGTACTGCTCGAGCTGAAAAACTACTCCGAGCAATTCGCCTCAACATGGATGGCGCAGGCTTGATCGTGGAATCGGCAAAGGGTGAGTGCAACTTTGGGCAACACGAAATTGCCTTCCGCTATGAAGAGGCGCTAACCACTTGCGATAACCACTCGATTTATAAGATGGGCGCTAAGGAGATCGCTTCCGAACAAGGCTGCTCCTTAACCTTTATGGCAAAGTTCAACGAACGCGAAGGCAACTCCTGCCACATCCATCTCTCCTTCCGCGATCTTGAAGGCAACGCCGTTATGGCTGGGGAAGCTGGCGATGGCATGTCAGTACTCGGTCGAGCATTCTTGGCGGGTCAACAATCACATATGCGCGAATTAGCACTTCTGTTTGCGCCTAACATCAACTCTTACAAGCGTTATCAAGCCGGTACTTTTGCACCAACGGCAATTAAGTGGGGTCGAGATAATCGAACCTGTGCGCTTCGTCTGGTTGGCCAAGGTTTAAGCCTTCGAATTGAAAACCGGGTTCCGGGTGGAGATGTAAATCCTTACCTTGCTGTTGCCGGAATGGTTGCCGCCGGAATTGATGGCATCGAAAAGAATCTTGAGCTAGAGCCAATCTTCACGGGCAATGCCTATGCACTTGAAACCTCGCGCTTCCCGACTTCGCTAACTGAAGCTCGCAATCTTTGGGCCAACAGCGAGTGGGTCACGAAGACTTTCGGCGCCGATGTTCAAAAGCATTACACCCACATGGCAGATACTGAGATCGACGCGTATTCTCGCGCCGTGACTGACTGGGAGCGAGTTCGCAGCTTCGAACGGATGTAACAACCAACTTTAGTTCTATCAGGAAAAGAGCAATGACTACTTACACAATAATTAGCCCGACCACCGGCAAGCCCGTTCAAGAATTACACCTGGCTGATATTTTCGAAACTGATGTGATTATTGAGAAGGCTAACCGTGCCTTTCAAAGTTGGCGTTTAGTCTCCCCCGGCGATCGAGCGAAATTACTTCGCCGCTTCGCGGCTATTGTCGAAGAGCACAATGAAGAGCTGGCACAACTTGAGGTTTTAAATTCGGGTCACACAATTGGCAACGCCCGCTGGGAAGCTGGAAATGTTGCCAATGTTTTGAACTATTACAGCGCAGCGCCTGAGCGCTTGTTCGGCCGACAGATCCCAGTTCCAAATGGCATCGACATTACTTTTAAAGAGCCGTTGGGCGTTATTGGAATTATCGTTCCGTGGAACTTCCCAATGCCGATCGCTGGTTGGGGCTTTGGCCCAGCGCTGGCTGCCGGAAATACCGTCGTTCTTAAGCCCGCTGAAGTTACGCCATTAACTGCGATTCGCTTAGGCGAACTTGCCCTTGAAGCCGGAATTCCTGAAGGTGTATTTAACGTTATCCCTGGCAAGGGCAGCATTGTCGGCGAACGTTTTGTAACTCATCCCGCTGTACGCAAGATCGTATTTACGGGATCGACTGAAGTTGGCAAACACATCATGCAAGGCTGCGCTAATCAAGTGAAACGATTAACGCTTGAATTGGGTGGCAAGAGCGCCAACGTAATTTTTGACGATGCCGACCTAGAAAAAGCAGCGGCCGGCGCACCCGGAGCGGTCTTTGATAATGCTGGGCAAGATTGCTGCGCGCGATCTAGGATCTTGGTGCAACGTTCCGTCTTTGATCGTTTCATGGAACTTTTCGAAGTGGCCGTAAAAGCCTTTCGCGTTGAAGACCCCGCACTTGATACCGCCGAAATGGGTCCACTTATCACCGCCGCACATTTGGCCAGAGTTAAGGAATATGTTCCTTCCGATGCGCCAATCGCATTCGAAGGATCCGTTCCTGCGGGCGATGGTTTCTGGTTCCCGCCAACAGTATTGATGCCAAAGAGCACCGAAGATCGCGCCTACCGCGAAGAAGTGTTCGGTCCGGTTGTTTCTGTCATGGCCTTCGAAGATGAAGCCGATGCGATTCGTTTAGCCAATGATTCGGAATTTGGATTATCTGGTTCCATTTGGTCGCGCGATATTGGTCGCGCCGTTCGGGTCTCGCGTGGAATCGAAGCGGGAAACTTGTCGGTCAACTCCAACTCCTCAGTTCGCTATTGGACGCCCTTCGGCGGTTACAAACAATCCGGTTTGGGCCGCGAACTCGGACCCGACGCATTGGATGCCTTTACCGAAACCAAAAATGTTTTCTTCGACACTCAAATCTAAGAATTTATTACCGAGGCCAACTTTTCGGGTCAAAGGCGGAATAAGTGGAGCATATGTAACTGCGCTCTCGGAGTAATTTCTGGCTTAAAATAGGGGATACTTTCTACTAAGCAATTTGCTTTGGGTAATTTGAAGGAGCTCCACATGTGCCGTTTGATGGGTTACGTTTCACCAACAGAGACCACGCTCTCTGAAATCTCTGGCCCAAATTTCGAGCAATTTGCGGCGCTCTCATCGGTTCATAATGATGGTTGGGGCATCGCCGCAATTAATGGCGATCATCCGACCACCGTTGTGTTAGAACCAACTCCAGCTATTGATAGCCCTAAATTTTTGGATTCCGCTAAAACGCTAAAGAGTGATGGTGCGTTGCTCCACTTTCGCTGGGCAACAGCCGGTCTTGAAGTTGTCGAAGAGAATACCCATCCCTTTAGTTACAAAGAGCTCTCTTTTATTCATAACGGTGGCATTATGCCTAAAGAGAGCTTAGATCCATTTATCGATGTTGATTTATTTGGCGAACTCCGCGGCGATACTGATTCAGAGCGTTACTTTTATCTGTTGCTCTCTCGAGTTAGAACCGCAGGTTTGATTGCCGGAGTTCTTGAAGGTGTCCGACAGATTCGTGAGAACTGCACCTTCTCAAGTTTGAATGCCATGTTGCTAACACCTAAATATTATTTGGTGATCAGCGAGCATAACAACGCCAAAATACCCGGAGATTTTCCGCCAGATTATTACGAGCTGGCCTACCGTGCCGATGAGCGGGGCGTATTGGTTGCCTCCTCTGGCTGGGATCAGCACGATTGGAAAGAGTTGCCTAACCATCGCCTATTGGTAATCAATCGCGAGAGCCTTGATCTAGAGATCGTAGAAATCTAGCCAGCTTTTGGAATAGAGAAAGCGCCGGCTCCCTTGAGGGTTGGAACCGACGCTCCTGATTATTAAAGCGGACTAGCTTTCTATTTCATTACGCCAACTATCAGTCATCTGTCTCATGTTCTCCGCCCCCAGGAACCGAGCCCAACTGGCTCGTTGAAGAGGGCCTTGGGGTGGGAGATTTTGAGTGTTCCGACTCGCTTTCACCACGCTTTGTCGATGAAATCGATGGCAGCGGCTTTGGTGAGCCCTCGGCTTTATGGCTCTCCTCGGCTTTATGGCTCTCCTCGGCTTTATGGCTCTCCTCGGCAGACCGGCTAGCGCTCACCGTTGGTGACTTTTCGTGTTGCTCACTCTCTGAATGAGTCGGCTTTGGATCTGGTTTAACTACGGGAACCGGAACTGGCTCAGAACTCTTTGCCGGAGTCGGAGTGTTCTTTGAAACCTCAGATGAAGGTTGCGTCGAAGGAGTTTGCGATGGCGTCGAGTCCGAGCTTTTGCTCGTACTTGGCAGCGGTGAAGCTGCCGGCGTTGAACTTGGACTGGTTGTGTCAGTCGTAAGTGAGGCAATTTTATGGGCTACCGATACCACTGGCTTGGAAACGGTATGGATGAAGCCTTCGATTTGATGGCTGACATGTTCTGGGAGTACGCCGGCATAAGCCAGCGATGGAATTGCTAACGCGATGAAAATTGCTGGAAAGGCAATCCCCTTTGTAATCTTTCGCGCAGCTTTCGGTTTGGCACTTCTAAATGCCACCAAGAGTTCCGAAAGGTCGCTTTCGCGAGCGGGCACTGGTTCGGCAGCAAAGGCTCGAAGTGATTCGAATAACGGATCATTAGCGAAATCGTCGGGGGAATTGATTTCATTGTTATTCATGAGCGGATGCACCCCCTAACGATTCTCTTAAGGTGGCTAGCCCTCGATGAGCCAAAACTCGAACTGAATTTGCGTTCTTTCGAACTACCTTTGCCGTCTCTTCCACGGACAAGTCAGAGACAATTCGAAGCAACAAGACTTCACTTTGTGCCGGGGGTAACTTTTGGATTGCAGCTACGATTCGTCGGACCTCTTCAGTTCCAGCAAATTCTCGCTCTACATTTAACGCGCTCGGAATCCAGAAAGCTTCTTCTAACTCTTCCGTTGGTCGCACCTGACGGTCTCGAATTCGCACGGCATCAATAATTCGATGGCGAGCAATCGTGTAAAGCCAGGCCGCAAATTCTGAGGGGCCGCCTTCGAACTTGCGAAGATCGCGAGCGACGTTAAGCCAGGTCTCCGAGACAATTTCATCGGCGTCGATAGAGCTATTGACTAGCCGAGATTGGGCGAAGCGAGTCAACTTGGAGTTGTGATGTCGCCAAAGGATGGTAAATCCCGCCTCGTCGCCACGGCGAGCGTTGGCAAGGGCATCACTTAACACCTCCTCTGGTGAGGGTTTATCTGACCCAAAGGTCGACTGATCGCTCATCAACCCCCCAAAGTTGAAGCTACAACTCGGTAAGCGTAGGTAACTCTCATTTCATTACCCCTTTGCTACCGATTGCGAGTGTGGCGCCAAGAATACGAGAAGCTGGCGCTTGGTTTCGGCGAGTTTGACCTGAGAGTTGGGGTAGTAAAGCCTAAGAATTTGTAAGTAAGGGCAACATGACGGTGTCGACAAAATTGGTGATCTCAGCTTCATTGGGCGAGCGGCCTACGAAAGAAATCGAGTGCATCATAAAAGCCACCGGTAGGTCAACGACCATTGGTGGGATATTTGGCCTGATCTTGCCAGCAGCGATCCCCTCGTTTAAAGATTGCGCCATAGCGGCTTTTCGGGGGTTGATGATCTTCTCCTCCGCCGCCTGCTGCAATTTGGGTTCGCGTTGAAATTCCGAGATGCAGCCCGCCATCGCTTGGCCAAGATCTCCGGCAAAGGCAGTTGCCATGGAATTGATTTTTAGAAGCAACCCAGCCCGAAGATCGGTTAAATCCAGAGGAATTTCGCACTTATTGATCTCGTAATCCAAAGCATCAACAACTAGGTCAACTTTTGAGGCCCAACGCCGGTAGAGGCTCGCCTTCCCAGTGTGAGCCCTATGGGCAACGGCCTCCAGCGAAAGTGCCGAATAGCCAACCTCTGCCAAAAGCGAGATTGTCGCCTGAAAGATGGCGGTTAAAAGCGAATCACCGCGCCGACGCATGGGGCAATAGGAGTCCTCGGCGAGTTGTTCTAGGGAACGGTTGCGTTCCTTAACCGGATTTGTTAACCTAACCATATAGAGAACGATACCGTTCATTAACTTAAATCCGCTACACAATGACTACATCAGTTGATATAGCACTGAGCAATTAAGGGGCACCACTCATGACCAAAGAACGAATTGAAGATGGACTTGATCCAAACCGTTGGCGCGCACTTCTAGTAATCGCGATCGCATCATTGATGGTTGTACTTGATGCCTCCATCGTAAATATCGCACTTCCAAGCGCCCAAAAGGCGCTGCACATTTCAAATGCCAACCGCCAATGGGTTGTGACCGCATACTCCCTAGCCTTTGGAAGTTTGCTTCTTCTTGGTGGCCGAATCGCGGACTTCGTTGGTCGCAAGAAGATCTTCATCATTGGACTTCTTGGTTTTGCCGGCGCATCTGCTTTAGGTGGCATCGCGTCAACTCAAGCGCTGCTCTTCGGAGCTAGAGCTTTGCAAGGCGCCTTTGGTGCGTTGCTGGCTCCCGCTGCACTTTCGCTGATTAACGTAACTTTCTCAATTCCAAAAGAGCGCGCTCGAGCCTTTGGTGTTTATGGCGCAATCTCTGGTGGCGGCGCAGCAATTGGTTTGATTCTTGGCGGCACCTTGACCGAATATGCCAACTGGCGTTGGTGCTTAGGAGTTAACGTTCCAATCGCGCTAATCGCCGTGGCGCTTGCAGTTCCTTTCATTCATGAATCAAAAGCCGCCGGAAACCGCAGCTATGACATTCCTGGTGCGATTACCGCAACTTTAGGTTTAGTCTCTTTGGTTTATGGTTTTAGCCAAGCAGCCACAAAGGGTTGGGGGAACAAGGGAACTTACGAATTCTTTATTCTGGCAGCAATTCTCTTAGTTGCCTTCATCTTGATTCAAACTCAAGTTAAAAATCCGCTCCTTCCGCTTCGAGTTTTGACGGAGCGAAATCGCGGTGGCTCTTATATCGCAGCGCTCCTTGTGGGTACCGGATTATTTGCAATGTTCCTCTTCTTGAGCATTTATATGCAGAGCGTCCTTCATTATTC
>Ga0194061_1000244_pt1 | contig 32924 bp, 30 predicted proteins | sample SepL2221m_MetaG_FD_163423 | JGI IMG/M metagenome (GOLD analysis project Ga0194061, IMG submission 163423) | Anoxic zone freshwater microbial communities from boreal shield lake in IISD Experimental Lakes Area, Ontario, Canada - Sep2016-L224-21m | ecosystem: Environmental > Aquatic > Freshwater >... | reverse complement strand
CCCAGACCGCTGATGATTACGAGGCGTTGTTGCCTTGGGCCATCGCGCTTCCAGCGGACTGACCGCCCCCGACAACGCCACACCAAACGGCGGCTTCATGCAAGGACGCGGTTAATGGACCGCATACGTGCACTGCACCGCACCGCATGCGTGGGTCGCATCGGTGCAAAGAAATTGGGGCCCAGCAGGGCGGTTGACATTGGGCGACGAAAACACACGGCGGGGTGTGCAAGGGGAAGATTGGTGGCGGAGGAATACTGAGAGTGTTGAACAGGCCTCTAGCCCTCGTGGAATATGCGCTGATAGCTACAACAAATGTAGCGCTGAAATGCGAGTCTGGCCCCCAATTCCTGGATCATGGTGTCTCAATCTGTTGGCTAGTTCCGGCTTTGACGGCTCTTGGCGCGTTCCCGTACGTACCACGCCAGGCCCCCGACCGCAGCCGTCGCGAGTCACAGCACATGGCCTGGCTCGCGCTGCATGACCGCCTTGACCGCGAGGCCGGGGCCTATGTGAAGGGGGGCAAATGGCATGGGAGGTTGCTCTAGAGCTGCACACTCACTGCGCCTTCAAGGTCTTGCCAAAGAAATCGACGGCTGCGGCATTGAAGGTTTGGTGAAACGCAGCGCGGTCGAAGTCGGGATCGCCTTTGCATATCGCCGGAGCCATGCCCGCAAGTGCATCGCTGCAGGGTGCCATGAAGTCATAGTGCCCGGCTTTGCGTACCACGCGGTAGTCCGGGGCTTGTGGCAAAGCCAGTCGCACCGCTTGGGCATAGCGGGGCGTTGGCACCATAGCGTCGTTCTCGGCACTCCATAGTTGCACGGGCACCTTGACGCCTTTCAACCCATCCGGTGCGAAGCTGAATCCCAGTGCCGGTGCGGCCACCAGCGCAGCCTTGATGCGCAAGTCCGCTTTAAAGCTGGACGCGGGGAATAGAACAGTGGGCCGTCCGGACTTGGCGATCAATTGGCAGGCGAAATCCGCGGGATATTGGCTGCACATCGGGCCGATGGTGCTGAAATCGGCAATGCCACCGATGCTCACCAACGTGGTAAATCCGCCAGCGGAGTAGCCGAACATTCCGATACGCTGCGCATTGATACTGGCGTGACCATCCCAGGCGGCCAACATATGGTCGATTGCGCGGCTGATGTGCCGGGGGCGATCCATGATGTCTACGCTGCGGGACTTGTCGGCGTAGTTGTCGCCCGTGTGGGTGACGGCTGCAACCACATAGCCCGCGTCGGCCAGGGCAATAGCCGTATCGTAGTGACCCATAAAGGAGCTGCCCGCGCCGTGCGACATCACCACCATTGGCAATGCGCTTCCATCGACCGCGCCATTCATGGCAACCGTCATCGTGGTCGGGCCAAAGTTCATGGGCTTGGGAGCTTCCTTGCTCGGGTACCAGATGCCGATCTCCAATGGCTTTCCATCAGGATCTGCCGCAAATCCATGCTGAAAGCCCGCTGCAAAGCTGCAGGTGCTGATAAGAGCCATGGTCGCCGCGACGGTGGTGGAAATCAGGCGTGACTTCAGAGTTTTCATAGTGACAGGTCCAATCAGAGTGTGTTGAAGGCGTTGACATTGACAGTACAAATTTCCAGAAGGCATCCGCGCAACCAGCGGTGCGCCATGTCTGCATCCATGCGGGGATGCCACAGCATGGAAACGATGAGCTCCGGCGACTGGACCGGAAGGGTGAAACTAAACATTCCGCTGCGCAAGTTGCCAGTATGTATCTCCGGAACAGTCGCAATCAAGTCCGTCGCCCGAGCAAAGGCTAGGGAGCCTGAAAATCCCCCCACGAAGGTGACAATTTCCCGCTCCAGTCCAAGTGGCTTCAACGCGTCATCCAGAGGGCCTCTTTCGAGACTGCGGCGTGATACCAGCACATGCTGGCCAGACGCATAGCGGGCGGCTGTGATCTCGCCACGGCTCAGAGCATGTTCCTTTCGCACCACGCCCACGAAGCGGTCCTTGAACAACACCCGGGTCCGTACCTCCGGCCCCGTCTGTTCACCGACCACGCCTGTTTCCAAATCAACGATTCCATCGCGCAGTGGCCCGCTATCTTTGTCGAGCTTCTGCACGAAGCGAAGCCTGACCTTGGGCGCTTCCTCTCTTACCCGGGCAATCAGGATGGGTCCGAAATTTTCAGTGAATCCATCGCTGACCCGCAGCGTGAATGTCCTTGCCAGTTGCCCCAGGTCAAGCTTTTCAGCGGGTCGCAAGACAGCCTTTGCGTCCTGTACAAGCTGGCCCACGTGCTCACGGAGTTTGAGTGCGCGTGGCGTGGGAACAAGTCCACGCCCGGCTCTGACCAGGAGTGGGTCGCCCGTGGTATCACGCAGGCGGGCAAGGGACCTGCTCATCGCCGACGGACTCAGATGCAAGCGTTCGGCGGCGCGCGCCACGTTTCCCTCAGCCAGCAGCACATCTAGGGTAAGGAGTAAGTTCAGATCGGGTTTTGACATGGTGGAACGATAGCAACATCTTTGCCTCATGGCGCAGCGTCGGCTGCACTTACATAGTGCAGGCAAAGCGCATTGCGCCTTCACATTTCGATATCCAGACAGAAGGTCAGCAGGCTGTATCCTGATGTCACTGCCTCACGCTTTGACAAGTTCCTCCGGACTTGCGGAATCGCCGTGATGCGCTGCACAGATATCATGCAGGCAACCCCGAATCCAACGATGGGCGGCATCCCCATCCATACGTGGGTGCCAGAGCATGGAAATCGTGATCTCAGGTGTGTTGAACGGAAGCGGGAAGCTGAACATGCCAACCCGTAAATTCCGGGTGTGCCGTCCCGGAACACTGGCAATCATGTCGGAAGCCCTCGCCAGGCTCAGCGCTGTAGAAAAGCCAGCAACGATCGTGACAACCTTTCTCTCTAACGTGAATTCGCTCAGTGCTTCATCAATGGGACCTTTGTTCAGACCCAGTCGCGATACGTAAATGTGTTGGCCAGATGCATAGCGAGACGGCGTGATTGGGCCTTTACTCAGTGGGTGCCCGGTTCGAACGACACCGATATAGCGGTCTCTGAATAACGCCTGAACACGTAGCTCGGGAGCTGTGGTCCTTTCAACAATCCCGGTTTCCAGATCGACGGCTCCTTCGCGAAGTGGTGCACTGTCCTTATTCGGCTTTTGCACGAAAAACAGCCGCACGCCAGGCGCCTTCTCGGCCACGCGTGCGATCAACTCTGGCCCGAAATTTTCCACAAACCCTTCGCTGGACCGCAGCGTAAACGTCCGAACCAAGTCTTTGAAGTTGAGCTGCTCCTCGGGACGCAAAACCTCGGTTGCCTCCTGCACGATACGTCCAACCTGATCACGCAGCTTGAGGGCGCGCGGCGTGGGAACAAGCCCGCGTCCTGCACGCACCAACAACGGGTCACCCGTTGCATCACGCAATCGCGTCAGCGAACGGCTCATCGCCGAGGGACTCAAATGCAACCTGTTGGCCGCGCGCGACACATTGCCTTCTGCGAGCAGCACATCGAGGGTAATGAGCAAATTCAGATCAGGGAGTGACATGTTTGCACGATAGCACTGTTGCGCAGATATGGCGTCAGGTGCAGTACCTAAGTGCAAACAGAGCGCCTTCCGCCTTGCCATGCGGATCCCTACGATCCTGACATCTACATCTCAGGAGCGGCAATATGGAATCTACATCGCAGGCAACCACGTCAGGAAGCATCCAGCCAGGCAGTATCAAGCAGGAGCACCCACCCCTCACCGCAAGCGGCTCTGCTTCCCGCACCATGGAACGCGAGGACTGGAACAAGCGCTACTCCGCGGAAGCGCTCATCTGGACGGCCAAGGCGAACCGGTTCCTGATGGATGAGACTGCCAATCTCGCGCCTGGCAGTGCCCTGGATTTGGCCACAGGTGAAGGGCGCAACGCCGTGTGGCTGGCGGAGCAGGGCTGGATTGTTCGTGCCGTTGACTTTTCATCAGTGGCCATTGCTAAGGCAAGGCACTTGGCCTTGGTTCGCAACGTGCACGAGGCTATCGACTTCCGCGAAGCCGACCTACGCAACTACGATTTGGAGTCACATCGATTTGACCTCGTCGCTCTGATCTATTTGCAGATTCCACAGACTGAGCTATTGCCGATTTTGGCGCGGGCAGCTCGAGCGGTGGCGCCTGGTGGCACGTTCTTGTTAGTCGGCCACGACTCCGAGAATCTGTTGCACGGCTATGGTGGTCCTCAGCGGGCCGACATGCTGTACACGGCAGATGAGGTGGTCGCAGCTCTCGGCAACGAGCTTGTGATTGAAAAGGCAGGCCGCTTCAATCGTTTCGTCGAAACACCCGATGGCATCCGGGTCGCGCTGGATTGCCTGGTGCGTGGCAGGCGCCTGTGAGCTATGCCCTTTGTTTACCGTTGCAGACGGTCACCCCCCCCAAAGGAGAAGAATTTTGAAAATAGATCGTAGTAGCAGCGAAGCCGCTGCGTCCGACAGTGCACAGACTATGCCTTCGTTTCGATGGGCCTTGATCAGCCTGTCCATGTCGATGTTGTTGTCCTCGCTGGGCACCAGCATCGCCAATGTCGCCCTGCCAACCCTGGCCCATGCGTTCAACGTGAGCTTTCAGGATGTCCAGTGGGTCGTTCTGGCCTATCTGTTGGCCATCACCACACTCATCGTCAGCGTTGGCAAATTAGGCGACACCTTCGGTCGAAGGCGTTTGCTACTCACAGGCATCGCGCTGTTTACTGTGGCATCCATTCTGTGTGGAGCTGCCCCCTCACTTGCCTTGCTGATTGCAGCGCGTGCGCTGCAGGGACTGGGTGCGGCCATCATGATGGCACTCACCATGGCGATGGTGGGCGAGGCGGTACCAAAGGATAAGACCGGCAGCGCCATGGGACTCCTGGGGACCATGTCGGCCATTGGCACTGCCCTCGGACCCACGCTGGGCGGATTGCTGATTGCCGCCCTTCAGTGGCAAGCCATATTTCTGGTCAACGTGCCGCTGGGCGTGGGGACCTTTTTCCTCGCTTACCGCTATCTGCCGCAAGACCGTCAGTCCGCCAAAGCCGACAGGCCCCGCTTCGACAGCCTGGGCACCCTATTGCTCGCTTTGACACTTGCCGCGTATGCGCTGGCCATGACCCTGGGCCGGGGCCATCTCGGACAACTCAACATTGAGCTCTTGCTCGCTGCGGTCGTAGGTGGCGGGCTGTTTCTCTTGGTGGAGACAAGGGCTGCATCGCCTTTGGTCCGCTTGTCCATGTTCCGCAGCCCGGTGCTGAGTGCAGGCTTTGTGATGAGCGCGCTGGTAACCACGGTAGTGATGGCCACGCTGGTGGTAGGCCCGTTTTATCTCTCTGGCGCACTCGGGCTGGATGCGGCCCGCGTCGGACTGGTGATGTCCTCAGGTCCCATTGTTGCGGCCTTCACTGGCGCGCCGGCCGGCCGCTTGGTGGACCGGTTTGGCGCCTATCGTATGGGAACCGCCGGTCTGCTTGCGATGGCGCTGGGTGCCATTGTGTTGCCCCTGTTGCCAACCAGCCTGGGAATCCCGGGCTATGTCGTTCCCCTGTCCGTGATCACCGCAGGTTATGCGCTGTTCCAGGCCGCCAACAACACCGCCGTCATGACCGATATCCGCGCCGATCAACGCGGTGTCATCTCCGGCCTGCTGAGTCTGTCGCGCAATATAGGACTCATTACCGGTGCTTCCGCCATGGGGGCCGTGTTCGCCTTCGGATCCGCTGTCAGTGATGTCACTACCGCCCATGCACAAGCAGTGGCCTCCGGGATGCGGCTGACCTTCGCCGTGGCCGCAGCCTTGATTCTTCTCGCCCTCGCAGTTTCGGTTGCCAGCCGGACGGGCACAAAACCTCTCCTGTCCTCCAAAGAGACCCCATGAAAATTATTCCTCCTTACTCCCCCGTGCTGATTCTGGCGGTTCTTGCCTCCGCAGTATTGGGCTCCGCTTGCACCAACACTGCCGCAACCACGGCGGCCGCAGTCCCACCCATGCCTACCGTAACGGTGGCGCATCCCGAGAAGTCCGTAGTGCAAGACGCCATGGACTACACCGGTCGCATAGAGGCCGCCCACTCGGTTGAAGTGCGTTCGCGCGTCTCTGGCTACCTGGAGGCCATCAAGTTTCGCGATGGCCAACAGGTCAAGGCCGGCGATCCACTTTTCATCATTGACCCGCGCCCGTTCCTCGCCACACGGGACCGCGCCCAGGCCGCACTCGCCCAGGCCATGGCGCGCCAGAAGCTCGCAAGCGCGCAATTCGCCCGTCTTTCCCGCATCCATGAGGCGGGTGCCTCTAGTACCGAAGAACTCGATCGTGCGCGCGGCGAATTCGAGAGCGCCCAAGCCGCCGTCCTGGCGAGTGAGGCAGACATGCGCAGTTCGGAACTTGAGTTGTCATTCACTACGGTTCGAGCCGCACTATCCGGGAAGGTTTCAGACCACCGCCTGGACGTCGGCAACTACATTGCCGGCGGGACTGCTCAAGGTGGTGTGCTGACCACCATTGTGGCGCAAAGCCCGGTTCGCGCAGTCGTGGAGTTGTCGGAGGCTGATTTCCAACGCCTGCGGCAGCAGAAGAAGTTTCCTGAACGGGTTCAGTTGCGTGTAGATGGCGTGGCGGGCCTCCAGCCGGCCCCCCTGGATTTTGTTGACAACGAGATCAGCCCACGCTCAGGCACCGTGCGCCTGCACGCCACCATGAGCAATGCCGACCAGGCCGTAGTGCCCGGAAATTTCGCGCATATGCGTATACCTGTGGGTACGCCGCAAGAACGGCTGCTAGTCCCCGATGCCGTCGTGCAAAGCGACCAGACCAAAAAGATGGTGCTGGTAGTGGATGCCAACGGCAAGGTGATGGCCAAGCGTGTTGAAGTGGGCAATCTGGTCGACAACAAGCGCGTGGTGTTGGCGGGATTGGTTGCGGAAGACCGCGTCATCGTGTCGGGCGCGCAGCGCGTACGTCCCGGAGACAGTGTGCAAGTTGCCAAACCGGCCAATGGCGGATAAAGAAAGGACAAACGCATGCGCTTTTCACACTTCTTCGTAAGAAGACCCATTTTCGCGATTGTCCTGTCTATCCTATTGACTCTTGTAGGTGCGGTGGCAGCGCTCAAGCTGCCCATATCGGAATTCCCGGAAATCGTTCCCCCCACGGTCACAGTCAAAGCGAGCTATCCAGGAGCCTCGGCGCAGGAAATCGCCGAGACGGTTGCCGCCCCGATCGAGCAGGAGCTCAACGGCGTCGATGGCATGCTGTACCTCTCGTCCCAGTCGGTGGGCGATGGCAAGCTGGCTATCAATGTCGTCTTCAAACCGGGTACCAATGTCGATGAAGCCCAATCCCTAGTACAGAATCGGGTCTCCATTGCAGAGTCCCGCCTGCCCGAAGAGGTGCGTCGTCTGGGGGTTTCCATCAAGAAAGCCTCTCCCGACCAGCTGATGGTTGTAATGTTTGTGTCACCCAAAGGAACGCACGACCAGCAATACATTTCCAACTTTGTCAGCGGCAAGGTAAAGGATTCCCTGTCCCAGCTGGAGGGTGTGGGTGACATCTACACCCGTGGCGCCCGGGACTTCTCCATGCGCATATGGCTGGATCCAACCCGCGTTGCGTCGCTGGGGCTTACGGCACCCGAAGTGATTGCGGCTGTGCGCCGCGCCAATGTGCAGGTCGCAGCCGGTGTGCTGAACCAGCCTCCTGCGGGCAGTGATGGTGCCTACCAGGTTCAGGTCCAGGCACAAGGTCGATTGCACGACGTGGAAGAATTCAAGTCGATTGTGGTGGCCACGGCGGCCAACGGCGGCATTGTGCGCTTGCGGGATGTTGCCCGCGTGGAGATGGGGGCGCAGGACTACACAGAAAGCGGCTTTGTCGACGATCAGAACGCGGTCGCCTTCAGCATCAGCCAGAAACCCGGATCGAACGCTTTGGCCACTGCTGACCAGATACTCGCCCAACTGGAAAAGTTGAAGGCCGAGTTCCCTGAGGATTTGGCCTTCCACGCCTACTACAACCCGACCGAATTCATCCGCGCGTCCATAGACAAAGTCAAAGATACGATATTTGAAGCCGCCGTTCTGGTGAGCTTTGCCGTGCTGCTCTTCCTAGGCTCCTGGCGTGCTGCCGTGATACCCATTCTGGCAATCCCGGTATCTCTTGTTGGCACCTTTGCTGTCATGGCCGGACTCGGCTATTCGCTCAACACCCTCTCGCTCTTTGGCCTCGTGCTGGCGATCGGCATCGTGGTGGACGATGCCATTGTTGTCGTCGAGAACGTGGAGCGCCATATTGAGGAAGGGCTCAGTCCAGCCGAGGCCGCTTGCCGTGGCATGAGTGAGGTGGGATTCGCACTCATTGCCATTGCCTTGGTGCTGGTCGCCGTGTTCGTTCCCACTGCATTTATCGATGGCATTTCGGGCATGTTCTATCGGCAATTTGCAGTCACCATTGCAGCTTCTACCGTAATCTCTGCCCTGGTTTCTTTGACACTGTCGCCAGCACTGGCAGCCATGCTGCTAAAGCCCAAAAAGGCGACTCACCAACAGGGTCTGGGTGGCAAATGGACAGAGGCCTTCAACCGAACGTTTGGCCGCCTGTCAGGACGGTATGTTCAGTTGACGGGTTTCACCTTGTCACGCCGCTGGCTTATGTTGCCCTTGTACCTTGGCCTGGTCGGACTTACGGCCTGGCGACTGGCCGTCACGCCCACCGGCTTTGTACCGCAGCTTGATCGTGGCTATGCCATCGTATCGATCCAGTTGCCACCGGGCTCAACGCTGGAGCGCACCACCGAAGTAGCGCATGAAGCCGCACAGCGCTTGCTTAAGCAAGCGGGCGTGGCACACACGGCAGCCTTTGCCGGGACCGACGGTGCCACCTTTACGTCTTCACCTAGTGCCGCAGTCATCTTTACGATATTCAAAGACTTCAAGGATCGTGCCAAGGACCAGCTCGATGGCCCCGCGATGCTCGCAGCCATGCGCAAAACCCTGGCACCCATCAGCAATGCACGGGTGATGGTGATGCCGCCACCTGCAGTGCGTGGTATCGGTACTGGAGGCGGATTCAAGCTTCAAATTCGTGATGTCCGGGGGCAGGGTCCCCAAGCACTGCAAGCGGTTGCCCGTGACATCACGGATAAAGCATCCAAGTTACCATCGGTTGCAGGAGCGTTTACTCCCTTCAACGCCATGACGCCGCAAATCAAGGTGGACGTGGACCGCAGCAAGTCCGCATTGCTGGGCGTCAGCCCGGACAGGGTGAGTGAAGCGCTACAAAGCTATATGGGCTCTGTGTTCGTCAACGACATGACCCTGATGGGCCGCGTATGGCGTGTCACCGCCCAGGCCGATGCACCCTTCCGCCGCAACCAGGACGACCTGGCGGGCTTGCAGATCCGCTCCAGCAACGGCGCCATGGTTCCCCTGGGCAGTCTGGCAAGCTTTCAGCAAACCACCGCTCCCTACCGGGTGCCACGCTACAACCTCTACCCCACGGCAGAGGTTCAGGGCAGCACCAAGCCGGGATTTTCAACAGGCGAGACAATCGCTGCGATGGAGTCTATGCTGGACGCGCAGATGCCCGCCGGCTTCGACTATGAATGGACAGAGCTTGCGCTGCAGGAGAAGCAGGCAGGCAGCAGCACCTGGGTTGCACTGACGCTTGCCGTGTTGTTCGTCTATTTGCTGCTTGCCGCGCTGTTTGAAAGCTGGTGGTTGCCACTGTCCGTGGTGCTGATTGTTCCCATGTGCATCCTGGCAGCGTTGGCGGGTGTCACCTGGCGCGGACTGGACAACAATGTGTTAACACAGATTGGCATTGTGGTGCTCATCGGACTTGCCGCAAAGAATGCCATCCTGATTGTCGAGTTTGCCCGCCAGGCGCACGCCGAAGGTGCAACGCCGCGTGAAGCTGCCATCGCAGCTGCGCGCTCCCGACTGCGACCCATACTGATGACGTCTTTGGCCTTCCTGATGGGCTCACTGCCGCTCGTCTTTTCCACCGGACCAGGGGCTGAAATGCGCCAGTCGGTTGGCACTGCCGTCTTCTCCGGAATGGTTGGCGTCACGCTATTCGGTCTCCTCTTCACCCCTCTTTTCTTCACCCTGCTCACGCGAAAGAGTAGCGAAGCGGCGCTCGTGCAATCGCCGCAGACTAATGGAGTGCAAACATGAAAACACCGGCAATACCTACCCTTGCTATGCGCTGGTCCGTTCTGTTGACCGCGATCCTTCTTGGCGCGTGTTCCAGTACCGTTCCTTACCAGGCGCCCTCTTTACAGGCCGATCATCTGACGACTTTGCCTTCGGCCCGCGCGGTAGAGGCGCTCGCGTCCGACACGCCCCTAGCGCTGTGGTGGACCCAACTGTGCGATGAGCAGCTGGATAGCTTGGTGCGACTGGCCTGGAAAAACAATTATGACCTGCGGGCCAGTGTGGCCCGGCTTGCATCTTCACGCGAACAGTTGCAGGCAGCGCAAGGCGCACGCTTACCTGGAGTCACGCTGGGTGCGGAGTCTAGCCATGTGCGACTCGCTGCAATTGAAAGTCGCAGCGGTGTGCCCAGTATTGTGGACCCAGTGCAATGGCAAGCTACGATGGCCTGGGAGTTGGACCTCTTCGGGCGTGTCAGCCACAGCATCGAAGCAGCTCAATTCTCCGCAGACGAGCGTGTAGCACTGAGTGACGACGTACGGCGCGCGATATTGGCCCAGGTGGTTGAGTCCTATCTGGAGCTGCGCGGCGCCCAGATGTTGGCTGCCAACATTCAACTGCAGTTGGATATGCAGGAGGAGACACTGACGCTGATTCGCACACGCGAACGTGAAGGTAGCGTTGCACCTGTAGAGCGCATGCGCTACGAGGGGCAACTCCGGCTGGTGGGTTCGCGCTTGCCGGGTTTGCATGCGCAAGAACGCACGGCCCGCAATCGCCTGGCGACCCTCACCGGGCAACGGCTGGATGCACCCATGCTTGCCCTGCTGGATCGACCTGTGCCGCTTCAGCTGCCAAAGGTAATGCTGGCGGACGAGCCAGCGCGCTTGCTGCTGCGCCGTCCGGATGTCCGGGCCGCCGAGCGGGCCATGGCAGTGGCCGCTGCGCGCGAAGGCATTGCGCAGGCCGACCTCTTCCCCAGGGTGAGCCTGCTGTCCATGCTGGGCGGTGCCGGCATCGCTGGCGACTGGCTGGGCAGCGAGGCTGGTCGTTGGCGACTGGGTGCCGGCTTTTCCTTGCCCTTGTTTGATGGTGGTGCCCGGCGGGCACAATTGCGTGCAGCCGGCGCTGACATGCAGGTAGCCAGTGCCAACTTCGAAAAAGTGGTTGCAGTCGCCCTGGAAGAAACCGATTCCGCCCTCTCCAACTGGGCCCAAATGCGCAAGCGCAGCGAAGATCTCAACACGGCCAATAGTCTGACGCTAGAGAGTGCCCGTCTGACGCGCATTCGCTACCGGGAAGGTGCTGAAAGTCTGCTGGGCGTTTTGGAGGCGGATCGGGCATCCCTGGCGACCAATGAACAAGTTGTGCTCGCCAAACGGGATCTGGCCATAGCCACGGCACGCTGCTACGTTGCCATGGCGGGTGGTCTGGACGTCGCTGAGGTCGCCGAACAATGATGAAGTCCACGCGAGCAGTGAGGCAATTGCCTGCTGGCTGCAACGGGAGCAAGCAGATATCCACAGTTGACCCCATCGAATGGCTCCGTTCCGAATCGCAAATAGACCAGCGCACGCTGCATGATGGCCGGACAAAACTGTCCGCTACCGTCTCTGCGCACATGCAGCTCAATCCAAGGCGCATCCGTATAACCTTCAGTGGAGTGGATGTCGCTGCCTTTGTCCGTCTGGGTGCGGCACAGATACCCGGAAACTGGATCAAGTTGTTTTTGCCAACTCCGGCAGGGGGAAGTGTAGGTCGCGCATACACACTTCGAAAACTGGATCTCGAAGCGGGGACGTTTGATGTTGACTTTGTCATTCACAAAACCGGTGTGGTTTCGCTGTGGGCGCAAGCTGCACAAGTTGGTGATGCCGTCACTTTCGCCGGCCCGCGTGACGGCGGTTTCAACTTGCGTCCCGATACGCAGCGCTTGCTCTTGATTGGCGACGCTACCGCCCTGTCTGCTATCCAGGCCATCCTGAGCCATGTGCCTTCCGACCTGCCTGTTGAGGCACTAATTGTTGTGGAGTACCCAACGGAGCACGAAACACTGGATGACGGATCCCATGTGCGCGTGAATTGGATAAGTTCCACCGAAGATGCCCCGTGCGAATCGGATGCATTGGAAAACGCATTCGAAAACCTACCTGCTTCCTTGGGCCCTTGCCAGGTTTGGATGGCCGGCGAGTCGAGCACCGTGGTGGCGGCACGCAGACTGCTGGACGAAAGATGGGCGATGGAAGAAACCCGGATCCATTCAAAAATCTATTGGAAGCGCGGAACCTCTCATTTCCGAACCTAACTAGTTACATAGGGAACACCTTTCTTTCCCCCACAGCCAAAAAAAAACCATGACAGACTTGACGACCTTTCCCATCACCCGAAAATGGTCCGCCACACGGCCTGATCAGATCCAGCTCTACTCCTTGCCCACGCCCAATGGCGTCAAGGTGTCCATCATGCTGGAAGAAACCGGGCTGCCGTATGAGGCGCATCTGGTGGACTTTGCGAGCAAGGACCAGTTCAGCGAGGAATTTCTCACACTCAACCCGAACAACAAGATACCTGCCCTGCTGGATCCAAACGGGCCGGCAAACCGCCCGCTGGCCCTTTTTGAGTCGGGCGCCATCTTGTTCTATCTGGCGGAGAAGACAGGGCAGTTGCTGCCCACCGATCCAGCCCAGCGCTACGAGACGATCCAGTGGCTGATGTTTCAGATGGGAGGCATTGGCCCCATGTTTGGGCAGCTCGGCTTCTTCCACAAGTTTGCGGGCAAGGACTACGAAGATACGCGCCCACGTGACCGCTATGTGGCGGAGTCCAAACGCTTGCTCGGCGTATTGAATCAGCGTCTGACAACACGCGACTGGGTCATGGGCGATGCCTACACCATCGCTGACATCGCCATTTTCCCCTGGGTGCGCAACCTGGTCGGCTCCTACAACGCGGGTGACTTGGTAGGCATTCAGGACTTTCCCTGTGTGCTGCGCAGCTTGGGCCACTTCGTTGGCAGACCGGCGGTCGCACGAGGCCTGGCCATTCCCATGCGCAGCTAAAACATGGCAATGGATATGTCCCCCAGAGCTGTATCCAATGCTGGCGACACCATGCTTTGGATGAGGCGTCAACTGCATCAATGAAGTGCAGACAGAGCGCCTTCCGCAATAGCAGCCAGGGAAATACGATTCAGACATGCCCATTACTGCAGTTCGCAGTCAATGTAGTTCATGTGGCCTCTGCGGGGTCTAAGTCAACATCAGGAGCCCAGTGTGCATGTCGATACATACAAGCCAACGCCTTCTGTTTCGTGGTCCATGGTCCGAGGCAAGGCACAATTTATCTGTTCTGAAACAACGGGCTTACTGCGCGTCACGTCCGGAAGGGCCTGGGTCAGCTCGCGTCTTGCCACAGAGTTACCGCCTCTGCGCTGGTGCCCGGTGATTAAACCAGGTGACATATTGATTAGTCCCGGCAAGGGCTTGGCGTTAGATGCCAAGAAGAGAGTGCTAATCGAATCATGGCCAGTTGGTAGAAGCAATAGCACCCATCTGATTTGGGAAGATGCCAAAACGAGGCAGGTCAATTGCCGTTGGCAAGATGCGGTGGTGCAGTTTGCGTCTGGGATCGTTCGAGGTGCGAAGCAGTTTGCAGTCGCGCTCAATTGGATTGCCCGCGGACAGGTGAACTACATGGACTACCCCATTTGCGGTCGGGGCACGGTAGGTACTGCACCAGAAGCGAAGTCACCATGACCTTGCTCCTAGTCGCGCCACTTATTTAGCCCATTCCCAACCAGCATCAATCGGAAACAGACAATGAACCCATATGACTACCAACTCTTTGTGATCGGAGGCGGCTCTGGCGGAGTGCGCGCTGCACGTATCGCATCCGGTCTCGGCGCACGCACAGCCATCGCAGAGAGCCATCGCTATGGAGGAACCTGTGTCATTCGCGGTTGCGTGCCGAAGAAACTGTTGGTATACGCTGCGCACTTTGCAGAGGACTTTGCCGATGCAAACGGGTTTGGCTGGAGCATTCCGCATGTCGAGTTTTCCTGGCCAAAGTTGATTTCCGCCAAGGACGCGGAAATATCCCGTCTAAGTGGACTGTACGAGGACAATCTTGCCGGCTCGAACGTAACCACCTTGCACGGAAGTGCACACATCTTGGACGCCCACACGGTTTCGATAAATGGCCAGCGGATCACAGCCGAGCATATCTTGATCGCTGTGGGTGGAACTCCGTTCATGCCCACGATTCCGGGGATTGCGCACGCCATCACTTCAAACGAGGTCTTTGATCTGCCAGAATTGCCGCGCCGCGTACTGGTCGTCGGCGGAGGCTACATCGCAGTGGAATTTGCAGGCATTTTCAATGGGATGGGCGCGAAAGTGACCCTGTGTTATCGGGGGGAGCAGGTGTTGCGCGGATTTGATGTTGACATTCGTGCGCACCTCCAGGCCGAGATTGTCAAAAAGGGGGTCGCGGTATTGCTGTGCCAAGATGTGGCCCAAATTGAAAAGTTGCCCGACGGATCGCTGCGCGTTGGCTTTGCCGGCACATCAGCGCCTTCCATCGAGGTGGATGCAGTCCTGTATGCGACGGGGAGATTGCCAAACACCAATGGGCTAGGCTTGGAAGCGCTTGGGGTCGCCATGGATAGCTCTGGCGGAGTCAAGGTGGATGCCTTTGGAAAGACAAATATCGACAGTGTTCACGCTGTGGGCGATGTCACCAATCGCATCACACTGACCCCAGTGGCGATCCGTGAGGGATCGGCTCTCGCTCAGACGCTATTTGGCCCTGCACCGGTAGCTGCAGACCTCACGACCGTGCCTTCTGCGGTGTTCAGCCAACCGCCCGTAGGTACAGTAGGGCTGACCGAAGCGCAAGCGCTCTCTCATTGCAGCGAAATTGATGTCTACACCAGCACATTCAAAAACATGCGCCACGCCCTTTCAGGGCGCGACGAACGTACCCTTATGAAACTGATCGTGGACAGCGCGAGTCAGCGTGTGCTGGGTGCCCATATGGTAGGCACCGATGCGCCCGAGATCATCCAGGGACTGGCTATCGCCATCCGTATGGGTGCCACCAAAGCAGATTTCGACGCGACCGTGGCGCTGCACCCCTCGTCGGCAGAAGAGTTTGTGACTATGCGCGACAAAGTCGTCAAACGACAGGGCGAATTGGTTTGCATTTAAACCCAACAAGGTGCCAATTTCCCTTGCGCACGAGCATGCGAATGCTGGGGGCCAAGGCTTTAGACCCCGGGGCGCCAGTAACAATAATCAGTCTGTTGCGTAATCCTCATCAGATCCGAGTCGCGAATTCCTCAAATTCCTTCAACGGAATCGCCTTGCTGAATGGGTATCCCTGATACATCTGGCATCCCTGCAATGCAAGGAAGCCCCGTTGCTGCGCGGTTTCAACTCCTTCAGCAATCACGGCAAGTCCCAAACTTCCTGCCAAGGCAATGACCATCTTGGCGATTGCTGCATCTTTAGCATCAGTCAAGATGTTTTTTACAAGAATTTGACCAATTTTCAATTGGTCCAAGGGAAAACGTTTCAGGTAATCGCGTGGCGTGCACTTGGCCTTGAAGGGACTTTGAGGGTTCGCACTGCTCCAGTAGCGTCGTATCTGCAATCCTGCATCTTCCCGCGTGAATCGATGTTTGGCATGTTGTCCGCCGGGGCAAGGGTATTCATCGTCTTGGATATCTTACAGTCCAGAAGTTAAGATTTTTGGCCTCATACGCTATCGGCGGCGAGCCGCAATCTTTTGCTCATCCCGCGCAGTCCAATGACTAAGGCATCGACTTTGTCCGCATTGGTTGCTAGCGTCTTCTTGCCGACTCGTGTTCGTCCGTCCGCTGGAAACATCTGCGCGATCTCGTCTAGAGAAAAACCGGCTGCCTGCCCCAGCGAAACGAGTTTGAGCTGATCGAGCACTCCAGCGTCAAAGGTTCTGCGTAGACCCAGTCGACCCACTGAGGCAATTAACCCCTTCTCCTCGTAGTACCGCAACTTCGAAGCTGGCATGCAGGAATGCTTCGCGACTTCCACAATGTCCATATGCATGGTACCGAGGCGCTCAGTGACCATCTTGAATCGATCCGTCTACAGGGGGAGCTGCGCAAGCAAGGCATACTGCATTGCAGGCGAGGGAAGAGACGGGCACACTTCTTCAGCATATTCTTTTGAGAGATTGAACTGACACCGGAGCAAACTCGATATAGCTGTCGGCTCCGGCTTGAACACTGGTCCTCTCGAATGTGACCCCATCAAAGGCAGCCGGAAGTATCTGCATATATTGTCATCGTACGTCAATAGAAAATCAAACAAGACCTTTCCAGCAACATAACGTTTTCGCAAGTTTCTTTTGACATCCGCCAGTTCTTTCTCAGGTGCGATCGCACCAATGGCGAACACCGCACTGCCCAGCGAGGGCTGCTGGGTTAGCGAGACGAGGATGTGCGCAATCACGGGGAGATAGTTCTTAAAGAAAACTGCTCGATGGTACCAAAGACAGACGTTCTAACACTTCGTGCATCAGCTGAGACACAGTACCGTTCTCAACTGGGATCGAATGGTCTCATCTTTAAGAGCCATCCACTTTCTGTGTGCCCGCCGGCCGACTTTGTCTGCAGCTGATTTTCAAAATTGGATGTGTAGTGCCGGGTATGTCCTAGGCCATCAATGAGGCGCAATCCGGTGCTCACTGAAGGCGACGGTTGGGCTGTCCAACTGCCAGACTCGTGTTGTCCACTATCCGATGATTGCAAATTGGCAGACAGTTCGGTCGATCAAATCGACAGGTCAAGGACAAATACAGCGAATCGAGAAGTCTGTCTCTAGTCAAACCTGGGTGGATCACCTAAAGTGACGGCTTCCTCATCCCCAAGTACCCTTCGAAGCCATAGGCAGAAGTATCTCTTTCCGAACCGCACTGTGCATGACGTCGCCCCCACACACTCCCTTTAACTCTCGCCCCGACACCTGGCAAGACGCTGCAAAGCTGATTGCCGGATTTGCAGTGTTTTGGGCGTTGGCAGCCGGGCTGCTCTTCTTCGCTGTGCCGGGCATCGAGTCGTTCGGTCGGCTCCTGATACTGCACGAAAGCGGTGGTACTGCCATCGTGGTTTGCGTACTGTTGATCAAGCGTTCTCGCTGGTTTCCCAAGGTCAGCCCAATGATCCAATGGCTGGTCACCGGCGTCATCGCCGTTCCGACTGGCTATGTCGTCGGTCATGTACTCACCTTCCTGATTCTCGGTGAGCCGATTCGTTTTGTCAGCCACGGACAAGATCGCTTGATCCCCATCGTTTTCACACTGCTGGTCGCGGGGTTCGGGCTGTATTTCTTCGCTACCCGCGAGCAGCTTGCCAATGAGGCCGCGGTGCGCTCGGAGGCCCAGCGACTGGCGGTCGAATCGCAGCTGCGTATGCTGCGGGCCCAGCTGGAACCGCACATGTTGTTCAACACCCTTGCCAATCTGCGCTCGTTGGTTAGCGAAGATCCCAAGCAAGCGGAAGTCATGATCGACCGGCTGATCGTTTATCTGCGCAGTGCGCTGGCTGCCTCGCGCACGGAGTCCACAACCCTGAATCGCGAGTTCACCCAGCTGCGCGCCTATCTGGACATCATGTCCGTGCGCATGGGGCCACGCCTGGCCTATCGCCTGGAACTGCCTGTGGAACTGGAGCAGACTAGTATTCCACCCATGCTGCTGCAACCTCTGGTGGAAAATGCGATCCGGCACGGCATAGAGCCCAAGGTTGGCAGCGGGACCATAGACGTGATCGCGCGTCGCACCGAAGCGGGAATTGATATTTCGGTGTCGGACTCCGGTATTGGACTGCCGCCGGACGAAGAGCCCGCTTTTTCGTCTGACACCACAAGCGGCAGCTACGGCCTGCTGCACGTCCGTGAGCGTCTGGCTGTCATTTACGGCGGACAGGCTAGCTTGACCCTCAGCCGCCGCGCATCCACGGGTGTTTGCGCCGTCGTCAGCATTCCAGCATGAGGATTCCAAGGTGAATACTGCCGCCCCGCCCATTGCCGTGATCGCCGAAGACGAACCGGTGCTTGCCCGAACCTTGTCGCGCTTGCTCGCCGAGGTCTGGCCAGAACTCCAGATTTCGGGGGTCGCAGAAGATGGCCCCAAAGCCATTGAACTGGCGCTTGACCGCACACCGGACGTGATGTTCCTGGACATCAAGATGCCCGGAAAGACCGGGCTTGAAGTGGCCGAAGCGGTTGCCGATGAATGGCCCCAAGAGAAGGCGGCGCCTCTCTTTGTCTTCATCACCGCCTACGATGAGTTCGCCGTCCCAGCATTTGAGCGCGCCGCCGTTGACTACCTATTGAAGCCGGCCACGGTGGAGCGATTGCAGATCACGGTCGAGCGACTCCGGAAGCGCCTCGCCGAGCGCGCACAGGTACCCGATGCTGGCGAAATGGCATCGTTGATGCAACGGGTGCAGTCGATTTCGACCTCCGCCACTGAATTGCCAGCCCGCATTACCGTCATTCGCGCAGGCGTGGGCAACACGGTGCGAATGATTCCGATAGCCGACGTGATCTGTTTCGAGGCAACCGAGAAATATGTGAACGTGGTCACCGCTACGGGTGAGGCACTCGTACGCATGAGTTTGCGTGAACTGTTGGCGAGAATCGATGCCACGGGCTTCATGCAGGTGCACCGAAGCGTGCTGGTCAACAGCGGCAGCATTCTCAGCGCAACGCGGGATGAGAGTGGCCACTACAGCCTTTCCATGCGCGGGCTGCAGCGCCCGCTCAAGGTCAGCCGCGCCTTTGGACACCTGTTCCGGGCGATGTAAGAGCCAAAACTTCCTCTTCAGCGTATTCAACCGCGAATGCGTTCGAGTGATTGGACCCGGATCTCAAAGTCATAGGCATCGGTGGACTGCGCCAGATAGCATTCTTCTGCGCTTGGCGACTTGGCGTTGACCAACCGCATCACCATTTGCAACAAGTATTTCATGGGGTACTCCTAGTCTATTGAACAGATGGGGGCCTCTGGAACCACGACGAGGTCGTCGTACCAGAGGCACTTCGACCTATGCCGTGGCGCAGGCGCAAGAGGGGCTGCATGTGCATTGCGGCTTGCAGGCGCACACCTGCTGTACGACGGCCTTTTGGCAGCCACAACCGCAACCCTGGCTTGGGCAAACGACGCAACGGCAGACATCTTGATTCACGGGGTTCATAACTAAAGTCCTTTGGGTTTTCGACGACGGAATGTCTTCGATGTATGGACTTTCGGCGATGCCGCATTTGCGCGCCAGGCGTTTGAGATGAGTGGTTTTTTGGGGTGCGCGAGCGATCACGTGGATCGACCGAATGGTGTTCGCCGACTTCTCATTAGCTTGGCGCGCCGGTGAGCAAGATATATACGGGACGATGCAGTTGGTCCCGCTGGACCATTCGGTGACCACTGCACACCGTTGCCGGACCGAACTCGACAGGTCATCGCAATGCGCTATCGCTTGGCCTCCTTCGCAGCGACAGTTCACTCCAGCAAGGGCATGTCTTCCTTGCACCTTCAAAGGAGATTACTGTGTTTGCAACCTATGACAAAGAAATCGCACTGGCCCAACTGGCCTTACGGTGCCGTAATTACGACGTGTGCTTCGTCCACCTGGAACGCGCGCATGCATTGGCACAGCGCTCAACGGCGCGGCACTGCTACGTCCATTGGCTGATGCTGGTGGCTGGGCGACGGCGGCACGACTATCGCGAGGTCGTCGGACAGATTCCGCGCATTCTTGCTTCCGCTCTTTTCTCAAGACTGTGGGTCCCAACGGGTAACACCGGGCGGGCTCGGATCAGCGCGTTTAAGCCAATGCCCGTTCCAGAAGACTTGCGCCATTTCTTCTCCTAGTGCAAACGCCCAGGCGTTTGGCATCCCTCTTTCTCACCTAACCCCACCCCTATTCATTTCAGGAGTTCTCACCATGCACCGCTTCATTACTTCTCTTGTCTCGCTTCTGGCCATACTGCTGACCGCCGCCTGCGCTGCGCCAGCCGATCTGGACCTTGCCCTGACACACGCCACGCTTGAAAAGAAATTCGTGGTAACCCTGCAACCCCCAGCCACTCCTGCGGCCATCAACCAGATCCACTCTTGGCGCATCCAGGTGGCATCGCCAACCGGCGTGCCAATCACCCATGCACGGATCTCCGTGGACGGCGGCATGCCGCAACATGGCCATGGGTTACCGACACGTCCCCAGGCGACCCAGGAGTTGTTTGATGGCACGTATCTGCTGGAGGGCATGAAGTTCAGCATGACGGGATGGTGGGAAATCAAGCTCGCCATCCAGAGCACTGAAGGCTCCGACAAGGTGACATTCAACACCGTGGTAGTCCCGTCGACAACGACTCGCTGATCAAACCTTGGAATCTAAGGAGAACACCATGCGCACAGAAAAATTGCTTGCGACTACCTTTGGAATCGTGTTGTTGGTCGTCGCCCCCCATGTAAGTGGACTGAGCTACGGTACCGGCAATCCGGTGATGATTCCTCGCGATCGTTGGAGCGTCACAGAGGTCGCCGCTCTGTCCTCTCTGAGGCTAAGCCAGTTGCCACCAACACCATCGGATCCGTCCAATGCCGTCGAAAACTCACCCGCTGCGATCGATCTCGGCCGTCAACTCTTCAATGACACGCGCTTCAGCAAGAACCAGTCAGTTTCGTGTGCGAGCTGTCATGATGCCCAGAAGAATTTCCAAGATGGTTTGCCAGTTGGTCGTGGCGTCGGCACCGGCTCGCGTCGCACCATGCCCATCGTTGGAGCTGGACACAGTCCTTGGCTATTCTGGGATGGCCGCAAGGACAGCTTGTGGGCGCAAGCGCTGGGGCCTCTAGAGGATGCCGCGGAACATGGCGGCAACCGCGCCCACTACGCCCAACTCATACAAACCCACTACCGCACTGCTTACGAAGGCGTCTTTGGCAAGATGCCGGATATAACACGCGCGCCGTCGGGTGCCAGCCCAGGCGGAACTCCCGCCGAGAAGGCTGCGTGGAAAGCAATGGACTCGAGCACCCAACAGAATGTGAGTCGTGTTTTCGCCAATATGGGTAAGGCCATTGCCGCCTATGAAAAAACACTCACCCACAGCGAGACGCGATTTGACCGCTATGTAGAGGGAGTTGTCGGCGGGAACCAGCGGGCGCAGCAGCAGTTAACCCAACAGGAAGTTGTCGGGCTAAGTGTCTTCATCGGCAAGGGACAGTGCGTGACCTGCCACAACGGCCCATTGTTCACTGACCAGAGCTTTCACAATACAGGTGTGCCAACACGTGACACCACCAAGCCCGATAGTGGCCGCTCTGCAGCGATTGCCAAAGTTCAAGGTGACGAGTTCAATTGTCTCGGGTCATTCAGCGATGCAAAGGCCTCGCAATGCCAGGAGCTTCGCTTCCTGACCACAGATGACCCATTGCTGGTGGGCGCCTTCAAGACGCCCAGTCTGCGAGACGTAGCACTTCGTCCCCCGTATATGCACGCCGGACAGTTCACTTCCCTTGAAGAGGTCATTGCGCATTACGTACATGCTCCGTCAGCGGTGGTGGGGCACACGGAGTTGGCCCATGGCGGCCCGGGTCACACAGAGCGCAAGCCGATACGTCTGTCCGACCAGGAGATCAAAGCGCTGGCTGCATTTCTAGGCACCCTTTCCAACCCAAACATCGCGGGCGCAACGAAGTGATCCCGACTCAAATATTTAAGGAGTACACGAAATGTTCCAAATCAGCACATTGAAGTCCAACACGGTATCTGTAGCATGAAGACCAGCGCCATACGCCCGGTGGACCTCGCGCTGGCCATGCTCGTCGTCGTCGTTTGGGGCATGAATTTCTCCGTCATCAAAGTGGGGGTGTCCAATGTACCGCCATTGCTGCTGGGTGCGCTTCGCTTCATCCTGGCAGCATTTCCTGCACTGCTGTTCTTCCACCCGCCGAAGGTGCCGCTGCGGCTCTACCTGATGTATAGCATGACGATTTCAGTGGCCCAGTTTGCTTTCCTGTTTTCGGCGATCCATGTCGGAATGCCTTCGGGACTGGCCTCCTTGGTTCTGCAATCGCAGGCGTTCTTCACCATGTTCTTCGCCGTTGCATGGCTCAAGGAGCATTGGCAGGCCAACCAACTCGCAGGTTTGATGCTTGGCGCAGCAGGATTGGTGCTCATCGGCAGTGCACATGGTCTATCCATGCCGTTAGGCGGTTTCTTACTCACGCTGGCTGCTGCGGTCATGTGGGCCTGTGGCAACATCGTGACGCGCGCTGTAGGACGTTACGCGCCCATGAACCAACTCGCCTTTGTGGTGTGGGCCAGTGCTGTACCACCATTGCCGTTTCTCGCACTGTCCTACCTGTTTGAAGGGCCGGTCGCGATGGCAGCTGCAGCGCAGAAATTCAGTCTGCAAACATTGGGTGCAGTGGCGTACCTGGCCTGGGTGGGAACCCTGTTGGGTTACGGTATCTGGACCTATCTGATGTCGCGCTACCCGGCTAGTCGGGTTTCACCCTTTTCTATGCTGGTCCCAATCGTTGGATTGACCGTTGGCTGGCAGGTGTTTGACGAAGCTCTCAAACCCATCCACCTTGCTGGCGGCTCATTGCTTATGGCTGGACTGCTGGTCAATCTGTTTGGCGCACGTTTGTTCGCTCGACTGCAATGGAGAGAAGGAACGCGGACCGTGTGAACGCATGCTTGCGACCTTGTAGTTGGAACGGGTGATCGTGCGTCGGGGCCAGTCGATGATGCGGTATACGCGGCGGATATGACGCGCAGTTGGAACAACTCCCATGCTGACACGCGCCGGAGACTGCAGGCACAAGCGCAAGATGGGGCTGTGACTGACGGCAATGTGTTGGGGTGGTACCGCTGGTTGAACTCTGCTCAGGAAGCGCGCTTGGCAGTGGGCGTCGACTTTGCTGCCGCGGCTGCCGACGCGAGCGAACAGCGCACGGGCCGGAAATATTTGGCCTATTGGGAAACCCGAAATTTGCGCATGGCCGCAAACATTCGGGAAGTCGTTGGCAGGTCCAAGGCCATGTTAGGTTTTCACACGCTGAAAGACCGGTATTGAGAATTCTGTTCACCGAATGACAGCAATGGAGTGGCTGATCCCAATGGCGGCTGCTGGCCAATTGGAGGTGCAGCGGTTATCAAAATCGACGCCCCATTGTTGCCAGTCATGTCACCGGGTGAACGTCGGGTACTGAGCGAGCAATTTGAGCAATCGTACGTCGGGCCCCGCCCCACAACCGAAGTAGATCCAACTCCGAAGCCGTCGTTGACTTTGTCCGCCCTGGTTATGGTTGAAGTGCTACTGGTCGTTGACTTCGGTGCCACTGGTGTCGATTGCCAATCGTGAAAATCAGTCCAATGAATTGGCTGATCACACGTAACTCGCAACTTAGCTTTCCACCCGCAGTTATTGGGGTCAGAGTCCTGGACTTGGGTTTTTGGCTGGACGGGGGTTTTGCCAAAAAATAACCTACCCTTTGGGTACCCCTTCGTGCGCTTCACGGTCATATCGGAATCCGACCCCATAACTGCTAGCCGCTACATCTCAGATCCACATCGCATTGAATCGCACCCGGGAAGTCCCCAGCCAGAGTGGGACTCACCGATATGCGCTAAGGTAGCGCCATGACTATTTCTTTCTGGACCCTGGGCTGGCGCACGTTGTGGCGGGATTTGCGTTCGGGTGATTTGCGTTTACTGATCGTGGCTGTGACGCTGGCTGTGGCTGCGCTTACAGCGGTTGGCTTTTTTGCCGATCGATTAAAAGGCGGTTTGCAGCGCGATGCACGTCAATTGCTTGGCGGTGACGCGGTGGTGTCCAGCGACAACCTTACGCCCGAAGCCTTTGTTGCCAAGGCCCGTGAACTGGGCTTGTCTGTCGTGTCAAGCGTTGTGTTTCCTACGATGGCCCGCGCCACCGATGAAAAGGGCGGAGCGGCAAAGCTGGTCGGCCTCAAGGTCGTGGAGCCGGGTTACCCGTTGCGGGGTTCGCTGCGGGTGGCCAGTGCACCCGATGCCCCCGACTCTGCTACTCGCGACATCCCCGCACCGGGAACGGCCTGGGTGGACGCTGCCTTACTGGAGGCGCTGAACCTGAAGATGGGCGATGTCTTGCTGCTGGGTGAATCGCGCCTGACCATTGACACGGTCATAGCGGTGGAGCCCGATCGTGGCGCTGGCTTCATGAATTTTGCGCCCCGGGTGATGATTCACATGCAAAACATTGCCGCAACCCGGCTCATCCAGCCAGCCAGCCGCCTGACCTACCGCATGGCCGTGGCGGGCGAAGACAAGCCGGTGCAGATCTTTGTTGCCTGGGCTGATACGCAGGTAAAGCAGGTGGCTGTGACCGGCTTGCGTGGCGTGCGGGTCGAATCGCTGCAGGGTGGCAGGCCCGAGATGAGCCAAACGCTGGACCGCGCTGACAAGTTTCTGAGCCTGGTCGCCTTGCTGGCGGCGCTGCTGAGCGCTGTGGCGGTAGCCTTGTCGGCACGCGCCTTTGCTGCCAATCATCTGGACGACTGCGCCATGCTGCGCGTACTGGGTCTGAGCCAGCGCACCATTGCCGCCAGCTATGCGTTTGAGTTTGCGATGGTGGGTGTTTTTGCCAGCGCTTTGGGTGTGCTGCTGGGGTACGCCGTGCACTATTTGTTCGTGCTACTGCTGGCGGGGCTCGTTGATGCGGCGTTGCCAGCGGCCACGGTGTGGCCGGTGCTGCTGGGCATGGGCATGGGTTTGACCCTGCTGTTTGCCTTTGGCCTGCCCCCCGTTCTGCAATTGGCCCAAGTACCACCGCTACGGGTCATTCGCCGCGATGTGGGCAACCTCAAACCCGCCTCATTGGGCGTGCTGGCAGTCGGCGTGCTCGGGTTTGCGGCCCTGTTGATGGCGGCCAGCAGCGACCTGAAGCTGGGCCTGATCGCGGTCGGTGGCTTTGGCGCCGCCGCCGCTGTGTTTGCAGCACTGAGCTGGGTCGCGGTCAAGTTGCTGCGCTTGAGTGTCAACGAGAGCACCGCACCGCGCTGGCTGGTGCTGGCAACGCGACAGATGTCGGCGCGCCCGGCTTTCACGGTGGTGCAGGTCAGTGCCTTGGCAGTGGGTTTGCTGGCGCTGGTGCTGCTGGTCTTGCTGCGCACAGATTTGATCAGCAGTTGGCGTAAAGCCACGCCGCCGGACGCTCCCAACCGCTTCGTTATCAACGTGATGCCGGAGCAGTCGGACGCCTTCCAGAAAATGCTCAAAGATGCTGGTGTGGCCCGGTTCGATTGGTACCCCATGATCCGGGGCCGGCTGGTGGCCGTGAATGGCCGTACCACTACGCCCGACGACTACACCGATGACCGCGCCAAGCGCCTGCTGGACCGCGAATTCAACGTCTCTTTCAACGCCCATATCCCGCAGAAGAACGAAATTGTGGCTGGCAAGTGGACCGACAACGAATCTGGTGCCATCAGCGTGGAAGAGGGAATCGCTACAACCCTGAACCTTAAGCTCGGTGACGCGTTGCGCTTTGACATTGGAGGCGTGCAAACGGAGTCCAAAGTCACCTCTCTGCGCAAAGTGGACTGGGGCTCGATGCGGGCCAATTTTTTCGTCATGTATCCGGTGAGCCGGTTGGATAACGTGCCCACCACCTACATGGGGGCTTTCAAGGCACCCGCTACCAAGGGCTTTGACAACGCGCTGGTGCGCCAATTTCCCAATGTGACGAATGTGGACATGACGACCACTATCGCCCAGGTTCAGCGCGTGTTGGATCAAGTGATCAGCGCGGTCGAATTCTTGTTCAGTTTCACGTTGGCTGCGGGGCTGGTGGTGCTGTTTGCCGCGGTTACGGCTACGCGCGAGGAGCGAGCACGAGAATACGCCATCATGCGAGCCGTGGGCGCACGGGGCAGTTTGTTGCGTCAAGTGCAACGGGCCGAATTGGCGGGTGTCGGGCTGTTGGCGGGCTTGCTCGCGTCTATCGTGGCAGCAGCCATCGGTTGGGCGTTGGCGCGCTACGTGTTTGAGTTTGAGTGGACCGTGTCGCTGTGGGTGCCGCTGCTGGGAGCACTGGCTGGTGCGGTGTTGGCTTTGGCGGCCGGCTGGTGGGGTTTGCGCGAGGTCCTAAACCGCCCGGTGGTGGAAACACTGCGCCGGGCAACAACCTGAATACGCTTGATTGCTATGTATTTGGTAGCTGGTTACGCTTATTTTACGGGGGCTAGAGGCGAATTCGATTAGAGATTGCCTAACTTGCCCTGCTTCTGCCCCAGCTTGCGGTACACGGTCGCCCGGCTGATGCCCAGGGCTTGTGCCGCTTGTGCGATGTTGCCGCGGGCCTGATCGATGGCCTTGCGGATCAGGGCGGTCTCCATATCTTTCAGGGCCACAGTGTCCCGACCTCCGTGCAACGGGGTGGCGTGCGCGGCCTGCGTTTCCTGTGCGCGCAGCAGGGGCAGGGCTTGCAGGCGAAGGCCGGTCCACAGGGGAATCTCCAGCACCGGGTCGCTGCGGCGGGCTGCGTCAAACAGCAACTCAAAACCAATGCCGAACACCTCGCTCACATGCACGGCCACTGGGCGCTTGGTATGCGGGTCTGGTTGCCGCGGCGTTGCCAATTGGGGCACCATCTGCCGAGCAGTGGGATTCGCGGCGGTGACCCAGCCATCGGCGTCCAGGCAGACAATGCCGTCTGCATCGGTGCCTAGCGTATTGCCTGGCCAGTTCAGCCGCACCGTCAGGGTGTGAGGCTGAGCCAGAACCAGAGCGTTTTCAATGTGGCTGGCAGTCTGGGTGACCAGGTGTTTGAGCTCGGGGCGCTCTACGGCGTCAATACCTGTCAGGTCAAGCATGCCTACGCAGGCGCCGTCAGGCCCCCACAGAGGTGCGCCGGCGCAACTGTAAACGGACGTGTTGGTGAAAAAATGCTCGCCTCGGTGCAGCCACACGGGCTGCAATTCGCTCAGTACCGTGCCAATAGCGGTCGTGCCTACGCTGGGTTCTGACAAGTCGGTGCCAATGCGGGTGATCAGGTCGGCGCGCGGGTCTGAGCGGTCGATTGCACCACTGGTGTCCACCACCACACCGTCACGGTTGGTCAGGATGGCGAAATAGCGCGTGTTGACGATGGCGCGCCCCAGTTTCTCCAGAATCGGCTTTGCGGTTTGAACCAGTTGCTGGTTGGCCTCCTGAGTGCGCTGCATCTGCTGGCGCGTTAGTGTCTCAAAAACAACCGGTGTTTGAGGCGCCAAGCCCAGGCGCAGGCAGCGCTGCCATGAGTGCTCAACCCACGGGGCAACCCACCCAGCGGGCAGTGCGCTGCGCTCGTGCATGACGACCTGCCGCGCCCGTGCAATGGTGTTGAGCCGGCTACTCGCTTCAGATGGCAGGGCAGGGTGCGCGGCGGTGCTCATGAGGTGGTTTGGCGGAGCCATGGTGTGATGCATTTTCATGCACAAGGCGACCGGGTGGAGTGTTTCATTTTGAGAATATCGTCGCAAAGCGAATGTCCTACTAGGGTTAATACTAGGTTCTTAATCGTTCCGAGTGCCAACAATCGCTATGTACTTTATTTCATAAGCAAGGCATTGCATAGGTTGCATGCCGTTACCCCGAGGAGAGACGCATGCAAAAGATGTTGCACATCAACGCGGACAAATGCACGGGCTGTATGCAGTGCGAGATGGCCTGCGCGTTTGAGAACTATGGCACCTTCGCCACTGCCAAGTCGCGCATCAAGGTGTTCGACTTTCACCACACGGGCAAAAAGGTTCCCTACACCTGCACGCAGTGCGATGAGGCCTGGTGCTTGCATGCCTGCCCGGTCGAAGCCATTACGGTAGACAAGGCGACCGGCGCCAAGGTGGTGAATGAGTCCACCTGCGTTGGTTGCAAAGTTTGCACCATCGCCTGCCCGTTTGGCACGATCAATTACGTTCAGGAAACTGGAAAAGTCCAGAAATGCGACCTGTGCGAAGGCTCACCAGCGTGTGCCGAAGCCTGCCCCACTGGCGCCATCACTTTTATCGATGCCAACTGGACGGGACTGGGCAAGATGGCCCAGTGGGCCGACAAGCTTGGCAACCAACCTTCCGCATCCTGAAACCATGCGGGTCAGACCACTTGCTTAAGCGAAGTGCTCTGACCCCAACTGAATAAATTGGAGTAACGATATGTCTTGGGCTGGAAAAATTCTCCGCGTTAACTTGACCGCGGGCACTGTCAAGTCTGAACCTCTCAACATGGACTGGGCGCACGACTATATTGGTTCGCGTGGACTGGGAACCAAATACTTGGTCGAAGAAGTGGCGGCAACAGTCGATCCGCTGTCTGCCGACAACAAAATCATCTGGGCTACCGGCCCGTTGACCGGAACCATGGCATCCACCGGTGGACGCTATACGGTCATCACCAAAGGCCCTCTTACCGGCGCCATTGCCTGCTCCAATTCGGGCGGCTACTGGGGTGCCGAGTTCAAGATGGCAGGCTGGGACATGATCATTTTTGAAGGCAAATCGGCCAAGCCGGTGTACCTGTATGTGAATGACGATGTGGCCGAGCTGCGCGATGCCTCCCACCTGTGGGGCAAGAGTGTCTGGGAGACCGAAGCCACGCTCAAGTCCAGCCTGCAAGACCCGCTGACGCGCGTGTCGAGTATCGGCAAGGCCGGTGAAAACGGCGTGCTGTTTGCGGCTGTGGTGAATGACCTGCACCGTGCTGCCGGGCGCTCAGGCGTGGGCGCTGTGATGGGCAGCAAGAATCTCAAGGCGATTGCCGTGCGCGGCACCAAGGGCGTGGGCAATATCCGTGACCCCAAGGCCTTTATGGCGGCTGTCAAAGCTGGCAAGAAAGTGCTGGCCGACAATGGCGTCACCGGTACCGGCCTGCCCGCCATGGGCACCCAGGTGCTGATGAGCGTCATCAACGAAGTGGGCGCCTTGCCAACCCGTAACCACCGTGACAACCAGTTTGAAGGGGCCAAGGACATCGGGGCCGAAGCCATGGCCACGCCCCGCAAGACCGACGGCAAGAAGCACCTGGTCACCAACCAGGCCTGCTTTGGTTGCACCATTGCCTGTGGCCGCATCAGCAAGATGGACGAGACCCACTTCACCATTGAGAACAAACCGCAGTACCGCGGTGCCAATGGCGGCCTCGAATACGAAGCGGCCTGGGCACTGGGCGCAGCCAATGGCGTGAATGACTTGGAGGCGCTGCAATACGCCAACCTGTTGTGCAACGAAGAGGGCATTGACCCCATCAGTTTTGGCGCCACCGTGGGTGCAGTGATGGAACTGTACGAGATGGGTGTGCTGACCAAGGAGCAGATCGGTATTGACGCCAAGTTTGGCTCAGCGAAGACGCTGGCCTTTCTGGCCGAAGAAACTATCTACGGTCGCGGTTTCGGCAAGGAAATCGGCCAGGGCTCCAAGCGCCTGACCGCCAAGTACGGCCATCCAGAACTCAGCATGTCATCGAAGGGCCAGGAGTTTCCGGCCTACGACGGTCGCGCCATCCAGGGTATTGGCCTGGCCTACGCCACATCCAACCGTGGTGGCTGCCATCTGCGCGGCTACACCATCGCGTCTGAAGTGCTGGGCATTCCGGTCAAGACCGACCCGCTGGAGCATGAGGGCAAGCCCGACCTGGTCAAGGCTTTCCAGGATGCCACCGCCGCGTTTGACTCGTCCGGTCTTTGCATCTTTACCACCTTCGCCTGGGGTCTGCAAGACCTGTCGCCGCAAATGCAGGGCGCGTGCAACGAGGACTACACCATTGAAGAACTGGCCAAGATCGGCGAGCGCATCTGGAACATGGAGCGCGAGTTCAACAACCGTGCCGGCTTCACCCACAAGGACGACAGCCTGCCCGCACGCCTGACCAGTGCCGAAGGGGCCTGCAAAACCGGCCCGGCTAAGGGCAAATTCAATATGCTGGCAGACATGTTGCCCAAGTACTACGCCGCCCGCGGATGGGATAACGAAGGGCGCCCAACAGCGGCGACCAAGGAACGTCTGGGCTTGTAGGGAGCAGCAGCGTACGACAAATGGGGTCGGATCACCACCTGAAGCGCAGCGCAAGGTGTGTGCTCTGACCCCATTTTTCCGTGTTCAACGAAGGGTTGTTTGGAGTTCCAGTGAGCTTCAATCAACCCAAATTTCTTGGAGTTGAAATGACCCACCACCTCATCCTCGGCGCGGGCCCGGCCGGCGTCATCGCCGCAGAAACCATCCGCAAGCTTGCACCCGATGACACCATCACCATCATCGGTGACGAACCCGAGCCGGCCTACTCGCGCATGGCCATTCCGTACTTGTTGATGGGCAACATTGACGAGCGCGGCACCTACCTGCGAAAAAGTGCCACCCACTTTGATGACATCAAGGTAAAAGTTGTGCGAGCCCTCGTCAAATCAGTGCAGACTGCTACAAAAACGGTAGCGCTTGACAATGGTCAGTCGCTCAGCTTCGACACGCTGCTGGTCGCAACGGGCTCGCATCCCATGCGCCCGCCCATTCCCGGCATTGACTCCGAAGGCGTGCACCCCTGTTGGACACTGGCCGATGCCCGCGCCATTGCGTCGCTGGCCACCAAAGGTGCCCGTGTGCTGCAACTGGGTGCCGGCTTCATCGGCTGCATCATCATGGAGGCGCTGGCCGCACGCGGCGTGGAGCTGAGCGTGGTCGAGATGGGTGACCGCATGGTGCCACGCATGATGGGCCCCACCGCGGGCGGAATGATTCGGGACTGGGTCGAGGCCAAAGGCGTGCAGGTCTTTACCGGTACCAAGGTTGAAAGCATCACGGCGGGCAAGCCCCTGCAGGTCAAGCTATCCAGCGGCAAGACCGTCGAAGCCGATCTGGTCATCAGCGCGGCCGGTGTGCGCCCAGCCATTGGCTATCTGAAAGACTCCGGCATCACCTGTTTATTGGGTGTGCTGACCGACGAGCATTTGCAGACCAATGTGCCCGGCGTCTACGCCGCGGGTGACTGTGCGGAAGCTTTAGACAAGGTGTCTGGCAAGACGATCGTCAGTGCCATTCAGCCCAACGCTGCGGAGCAAGCGCGTGTGGCTGGGGCGAATATGGTGGCGTTTGCGCGCGGAAAGGCCGCTACCTCCAACCTCAAGGGCGTTACACAAATTAACGTGCTCGACACACTGGGTCTGATATCCACCAGCTTTGGCGATTGGCAAGGGCGCCCCGGTGGCGAGCATGTGGAGCTGACCGACATCAAAGCCGGTCGCCACTTGAGCCTGCAATTCCAGGGTGACGTGCTGGTGGGTTGCAACAGCGTGGGATGGACTGAGCACGTGGGTGTGATGCGCGGTCTGGTTGAAGGCCAGGTCAAATTGGGTGAATGGAAAGAGCGCCTGAAGCAAGACCCTACCAAGCTGATGGAAGCTTATTTGGCCAGCGCCCAAGCGCAAGGCCAATGGGCCGGCGCGCAGGACGAGCGACGTCGATGAAGATTACGCTCAAACTTTTTGCATCCCTCACCGACTACCTGCCGGTTGCCTCCAAGTACACCAATATCGTCGAGATTGAGGTGCCCGATGGAGCGACAATCACGCAGATCACCGAGCCCTATAAGCTGCCGCCGGTCCTGGTGCATCTGGTGTTGGTCAATGGCCGCTACATTGCGCCCGAGCAACGTGCCAGCGAAGTGCTGGTCGAGGGCGACGTGCTGGCCATTTGGCCGCCGATAGCCGGTGGTTAGCTAACCACCAGCATGCAATCTTTCTACCCCGAGCGCTTCGAGCGTGAAATGGGCTGTACCGAGGCAGACTGGCTGCGTTGGTTGCCTGGCGCGGTGGGCGACAACCTCTGGAAACTGCAAGAGCATTCCGCGGGCGTGCGCATCGGAGAGGGTGCGCTGGGTTTGAAGTGGCAAGCGGGCGCGCCACGCGTCATAGCGTTGGTGCGGATGCCGCGCCTGCTGGTGAGTTTTCGCTTTGCCGGGCTAGACGATGCTCAGCGCTACGCATTCATGCAGCGCTTTGATTTGTATATGCAGCGCGGTGGGGGGTAACCCGGTTGCTCCGCTCTACCGGCATGTCGCTCTACTCTATTCGTTAGCGATCGTCGGATCCAGACTAATTCTTTGGCCCTTGGCATTCACTAAGTTGACATCGTATTTAAACTGCTTCTTATCGATGTGCTTTAGCTTCTTACAGACATATATGGTCGTTGAATTGCCACGGCTCCCGCACTCACCGTAGTCTGTTTTATCGCCTGCGATAACGATGCCGTCTTGTGCAAAAGCGAATCCAGGAGTTTCAAGTGACCAAACAATTCTGTGATGGTTTTTTGACATGTTGGCGGGATCGGGGCTGACAGAAATCACGCCGTTGTTGACGGAGACCTTAACGGCTCTATCCAGATTTCCTTGTGCCAGAACGCCTTGTGCAAAGGCCAAACCAACGAGAAGTGTCCAAATGCGTCGCATTGAATGTCTCCAGGCAATTCGTTAACCGAAATGGTCACGATAATTTCATTTTACGCACAGTTGCCATAATGGGTAATGACTACAGAACGACATCAACTTGAAGTCACTATTGCTGCTCTGGAGGAACAGCGGTCGGTCCTTGGGGATGCTGTGGTGGACATGTCAGTGGCGTCGTTGCGAAGCAGGCTGGATGGGCTCGCGGCCACAATGGAAGCAACGCCTGAACAGGGTGGTCAATCAATCAAACAGGCC